>CESP01164007.1_pt1 | contig 36470 bp, 30 predicted proteins | sample 531211 | NCBI WGS metagenome assembly CESP01 (sample SAMEA2622074, study PRJEB7988) | marine metagenome | biome: marine biome (ENVO:00000447); feature: surface water layer (ENVO:00002042); material: "saline water (ENVO:00002010), including plankton (ENVO:xxxxxxxx)" | depth 5 m | reverse complement strand
GCACAAAGTCATGTAGCAGTGAGTTTTGAATCACCCGAATATACTGCTAATAGTGATGCACTTGGAGCATTAAGAATTCTTGAAGCAATAAAAATTTTAAATTTGACAAAAAAGACAAAATTCTATCAAGCGAGCACAAGTGAATTATATGGATTAGTACAAGAAACCCCTCAAACAGAAAAAACTTCTTTCTATCCAAGAAGTCCATATGCAATTGCTAAATTGTACGCCTACTGGATAACGATTAATTATAGAGAAGCATATGATATTTACGCCTGTAACGGTATTCTTTTTAATCATGAAAGTTCAAGAAGAGGAGAAACTTTTGTTACCAGAAAAATAACAAGAGGTCTTTCTAGGATAGATGTAGGTCTAGATGATTGTTTATATATGGGTAATCTTGACGCAAAAAGAGATTGGGGACATGCGAAAGATTATGTTGAGATGCAATGGTTAATGTTGCAACAAGAAAAGCCTGAGGATTTCGTAATTGCTTCTGGAAGAATGGAAACTGTTAGAAACTTTATTGAATTAAGTGCCAAAAAATTAAATTGGGGATCAAATAGTAGGCAGCCAATTATTTGGGAGGGAGAAGGAATAAATGAAATAGGTATTAGATCAGATACGAATAAAGTTGTTGTTAAGATTGATGAAAGATATTTTAGGCCTACGGAAGTGGAACAATTACTAGGAGATTCAACTAAAGCATTCAAAAAACTTGGTTGGGTTCCTAAAATCACCTTAGAAGAGCTAGTTGAAGAAATGATTGAACACGACAAAGAAGAAGCTTTAAAAGAACTATTTCTTAAAAATAATGATCTTGGTAATAAAAAAAATAATTATTGAAGACTGATCCCATTACTATGAAAAAAAAGATTTCTTTAAAAGAAAAATTTTTTGTAGCAGGATCTACAGGAATGGTAGGTGGCGCAGTTTGCAGATCTCTTAAAAAAAACGGTTATGGATTAGTAGAGAATGGTGGGAAAATTTTAGCCCCAAAAAGAAATGAATTAGATTTATTAGAAAGTGAGAAAGTTAAAATTTGGTTTAAGAAAAATGAACCTAGCGTTGTAATTTTGGCTGCAGCAAAAGTAGGAGGAATATACGCAAACTCCAGTTATCCTGCAGATTTTATTCTCGAAAATATCAAAATTCAGACTAACATTATCGAAGCAGCTTGGAAATCTGGTGTAAAAAGATTTCTTTTCTTAGGAAGCAGTTGTATTTATCCAAAAAATGCACCTCAACCAATAAAAGAGGATTATCTACTGAAGGGTGAACTAGAAAAAACAAATGAACCATATGCTGTAGCTAAAATTGCTGGAATAAAGCTTTGTGAATCCCTAAGGAGGCAATATGATTTTGATGCTATATCACTTATGCCAACAAATTTATATGGGACCGGTGATAATTACCATATAAAAAATAGTCATGTAATGGCATCATTAATAAAAAAATTCTGTGATGCAAAAAAAAATAATGATAAAAAGGTAATTTGCTGGGGGACAGGAAAACCTATGAGAGAATTCCTACACGTAGACGATTTAGGCTCAGCAATAGTATTTTGTTTAGAAAATTGGGATCCAAAAGAACCAAATCCACCACTAGATAATCAAGGCAATCCTTTGACTCATTTGAATGTTGGAACTGGTTTAGATATATCAATTCAAGATTTATCAAAAAAAATAGCTGAAAACTCTTTATATGATGGGGAAATATGTTGGGACAAAGGGATGCCGGATGGTACTAATAAAAAATTACTCGATATTTCTAAAATTAGATCTCTTGGCTGGAAGCATAAAATATCTCTAGACCAGGGAATTAAAAATACAATACTAGATTATGAAAAGTTATAAAATTTATTTTTTTATTTCATACTATTTAATTGCCAACGCCATCCATGAGCGCACATTTCATAAAGATTTCTCTTGGGTTGCCAATTTAAAATAGAAGTTGCAAGTGAATTATCCGCAACTAAATTACCCACATCACCTTCTCTTCTTTTGGTAAAGACATAAGGGACTTTGACATTATTTATCTTCTCAAAAATCTTTACTAACTCTAAAACACTAGTTCCTTTTCCAGTACCTAAATTAAGATTTATGATTTGACTATCATTTTTCATTAAAAATTCTAATGATAATATATGCCCCTCAGCCAAGTCCATTACATGAATATAATCTCTAACTCCAGTCCCATCATGAGTATCCCAATCTTTCCCAAAAATCTTTAACTCATTAATTTCTTTAGATGCTACTTTGTTAATAAATGGAAAAATGTTATTTGGTATCCCTTTAGGGTTCTCTCCTATTAGTCCAGTATCATGCGCACCAATAGGATTAAAATATCTCAAATTTGCAACTCTCCAAGAATTTGGGTTGCTATCAAATAGGTTTTTTAAAAGTATTTCAATTGTTGATTTATTAAACCCATAAGGATTTATAGGATTAATATTTGAATTTTCATTAATTAAAGATTTTTGTGGGAAACCATAAATAGTAGCACTACTGCTAAATATAATTGTTCTACAATCGAATTTATCCATGATTTCCAAAAGTCTAAGGGTTCCAACAAAATTGTAATCCCAATACTTAAGAGGATCCTTTACTGACTCTGCAACTGCTTTTAAACCAGCAAAGTGAATGACTCCTTTAATTGGACTTCCATCTATCAGCGATCTTGAAAAAATTTCTTCAACAAAATCTTTCTGTCTAATATCACCTCTATAAAAACTTAAATTTTTTATTAAACTAGAATTTACTTTTTTAATAAGGGATTTTAAATTTAAAATAGAAGATTCCGAACTATTCGCATAAGAATCTACAATGATGACCTTATAACCTTTTTGCAATAAATTAAATGTAGTATGACTTCCTATAAAACCAGCCCCACCAGTTACAAGAATTCTCTGCATTGGAATAATTTTTAAATTTTATACATTAAATGAATTTTAATTTATAAACTTTGAATCATTAAAGTTAATTAGAAATTCTTATTCAAGATGATATTTTATGTACCAATCAGCAAATACTTTGATGCCTTTTTCGATTGAAGTTTTTTTCTTAAATCCTATCCATTGGTCTATTAGTTCTGTATTGGCAAAAGTTTCTTGTACATCTGCTTTATGCATTTCCTTCATTATCTTTACTGCTTTTCTTCCTAAAGCTTTTTCTAACAATTCTATAAATGATAGTAATTTAACTGGATTACCATTTCCAATATTAAAAATTCTATGCGGAGCAAATGACTTTGATGCTTCTGGATTAAATAAATCAAAATCATGACACAATGTTGCTGGTTTTAAACAACACTTCAATATCCCATCAACAACATCGTCGATAAATGTAAAATCTCTCTTCATATCTCCAAAATTAAAAACTTCAATGGGATCACCATTTAATATTGCCTTAGCAAATTTCATTGGCGCCATATCAGGTCTCCCCCAAGGACCATAAACTGTAAAAAACCTCAATCCTGTGGAAGGGATATTGTAAAGATAACTATAGGCATGTGCCAAAAGTTCATTAGACTTTTTAGTTGCTGCATATAAGTTTTTAGGATGATTTACCTCATGATTCTCTGAAAAAGGTAATCTACTATTTCCTCCATAAACTGAGCTACTTGAAGCATATATAAAATTTAAAACATTATATTCCTTGCATAGCTCAAGAAGATTTACGAAACCTACTATATTACTTTGTATATATTTTCCAGGAAAATCTAAAGAATATCTAACGCCAGCTTGTGCAGCTAAGTTAATAATTATAGAGGGATTAGATTCCTCAAAAATATTTTTTAAACAAGACATTTCTGAGATATCAACAATTGAAAACTTCCAATTTTTATTTTTATTTTGATGATTATTTATTATTTCTAATCTATCTTTTTTTAAAGCAACATCATAATAATCATTAAGGTTATCTATGCCATAAACGGTAAATCCTTCAGAGATAAGTTTTATACAGACTGCAGAGCCAATAAATCCTGCAGCGCCAGTAACTAGTACTGAGTTATTTTTTTTCTCCATATCAAGATCAATCATAATTTATGCTAAATCAAAATAAACTTTAAATAAACTATTAGTCTCTAAATTAACAGTATTTAGATATGAGGAAATTAGTTAAGATAACAATCTTTTAAAACTATCTGACATAAAAATATTTCTTGGATCCATCTTTTCCCTTATTTTCAGCCATTCATTTAATCTTGGATATGCTGCTTTAAATATTTCTGAATTTTGTCTTGAATCTTTTGCTAAATATATTCTGCCACCTTCCGAGATAATTTGTTTATCAAGAGAATCTAAAGTTTCTAAAAGATTTGGAACTTTTGCTGGTATGTCTATGGATAAAGTCCACCCCTCAATTGGGAAAGATAATGGTGCTTGATTACTTTTGCCAAAACGCTTTAAAACAGTTAAAAAACTAGGAGCAGATATTTTTTTAAAAGTTTCAAGAGCGAGAACTATCATTCTTGAAGACTCATTTGGCACTGCAAATTGATATTGTATAAATCCAGAAGATCCATAAACAAGATTCCAATTCGCAACTGCATCAAGAGGATAAAAGTATTGGCCTATATCCTGTAACTCATTTTCTCTTAATTTAGGATATTTTCTGTACCAAGCCGAATTAAAACCCTTAATAGTTAATTTATTTAAAAAGCCTCCTGGGAAATAATTTGGGATTTTAACTTTAGGTCTTAAATTATATGACAACCTTTGATTAATAATATCTTTCTTAAAATCTTTTTTTGAAAAATGATTTCCACAAGTTAAAACTCCACGAAAACTTTTGTGCATTGAATCAATCCAAGCAACACTATACCGATATTTTTCATCAGATATTTTCATTTTTTCCATAAGATCATTTATGTCTAAAAAGCATTGAGTATCCACTTTTATTAAAGAACTATTTATTGGTATCAAAGAAAAAGTTACTTCAAGAATTACACCAGTCATACCCATTCCACCAATTGTTGCCCAAAATTTTTCAGAATTTTCGTTATTTCCAGATAAATTTAAATCTAATATTTCTCCATTACCGTCCATTATCTTAATATTCTGAACTTTATTTCCAAAACTCCCATCCACATGATGATTTTTTCCATGAATATCAGCTGCCACTGCCCCACCAACAGTAACAAATCTTGTCCCAGGAGAAATAGGCAAGAAAAAGCCTCTAGGCACAATATATTTCAAAAGTTGATCAAATGAGACTCCCGCTTCTACAGTAACTCTCATACCTTTTGCGTCTAATTCTATAGAAGAAGAATTAGGAAGTTGAATAACTGTTTTTTTTTCAAGCTGTGCTGAATCGCCATAAGACCTGCCAAGACCTCTAGAAATCAAAGAGTGTTTTTTTGAGGATATTACTTTGTTAATGAGATCATTATTATCAAGAGGGTTGTATATTTCAGCTTCAACAAATTTATTCCTGCCCCAACCACTTATTAAATTAAATTTACCCATAATTTTAAAGCCTTGAAACTACTGATTTTGGTAAAATTTTTATTATAAACATTATAAATTGCCACCAATAAGGGAAATATTCAATCCCACTTTTATCGATATTTTTCATAAGTTTTTTAGCTATTAATTTTGTATCTGTACATAAAAATTTTGGAACTCTATTGATGGTCATTTTAGTATCCATATAACCAGCTTTGATTATCCTTAAAGAAAAAGGTTTTTTATTACATTTAAGCAAAACACCCTCGCAGAAAGTTTCAAGTCCAGATTTAGCAGAACCATAAAAATAATTTGAAGGTTTTCCCCTATCGCCAGCAACTGATGTAAAAACCCATAACCTTCCTTTTTCATCAATCCTGTTATTTGAAGTGATTAAATTTATCCATTTAGTGATATTTATAAAATTAATTTTAAATATTTTCATGGCTTCTCCTTCATCTTGTTCAGCTAAAGAATTAACACCTAAATAACCTGCAGTAATTAAATATAGATCAAAATTTTCAGAAATCAATCTTTGCATGAAATCTGTATTACAATCATCTAATAAATTGTGAGACTGAAAAATTACACTTATATTAAATTTAACTCTCAAATAATCAGCAAATTCTTCCCCTTTTTTTTTATCCTTGGAAATAAGAAAAAAATAATTGCATCCCAATTTAGCTAGTTCTTCACAAATAGATTTAGCTACACCACTATTTGAGCCTAAGATCCATGCTCTCTTTATTTTATCTTTTCTACCTTTAAAACAAATTAATTTTTTCATATTTTTTTAATACCTATAAAATTTTAACTTAATTTTATTAACCAAATATTTTTATGACTTAAAAATTTTTTAAATTTTATAGTAATTTTAAAAAATCAACAATAACTCATTTGATTCAAATTGCAAAAATAGAAACAAACACTACTATTAAAATCCAAATAATTACTATAGTTTGGATTCCATTATCATTTAAAAAAATTTCCTCAGGAGTTTCAGTTGATATTGCAAGAAATTTTTGATCAGCATTATTAAATATTTCATCACTTATCAGTTGATACCTAAATATGCCTAATAAAACTAATGGTACGCTTAATAGCATCCAACTAGTTGGGGCGCCATTTAATAATGGACCAGATGCCCATAATGAATATGAGAAGAAGCAACCAGTGGTCACAACTGATTCGAATCTAGAGAGAAGGGAAAGAGAATATCTTTTTAAGACTTTTCTTGTAAGTATTCCTGTCTCTTTATATGCTCGCAACTCTGCTTTCCTTTTTTCAATAGCTATAAACAAAGCTAATAAAGTCACACTTAAAATAAACCATGGAGAAATATTTAAATTATTTGCTATTCCTCCAGAAATTGCTCTCAACAAAAAGCCAGAAGAAATGCAAAAAATATCTAAAATTGGCTCCTTTTTTAAAACAAGGCAATATAGAACTTGTATAAGGGAATAAACTGAGATAATTAAAAATAAAAATGGATTAAGTAAATATGAAAAAACGAAACTAAAAACTAATAAAAATAAGGACAAAAAGATTGCTTCATTAACAGAAATATATCCTGCTGCTATTGGTCTTTTAGATTTACGAAAATGTAATCTATCCTGCTCAATATCAAAAATATCATTCATAATATAAATTGATGAAGATATAAAACAAAACAAAAAGGCAGCTAAAATCGTATAAATCCAAATATTTAAATCATATTTAAAACTGAAAAAAGGAGCACTGAATACTAAGATATTTTTTATAAAATGCTTTGGCCTACAAGCATCAAAATAATACTTTAATTTTGAATTATTTCTCATTAAACTTGATTACTTATTTTCTATTTTTTTTGTTTGCCATTCAGGCACTAATTTTTGCAATAATTTAAACACTGCTTGAGTATCGTATTTTGATATTTTACTCTTCAGTAAAATTAAGTCTTTAATTAAAATTTCATAAGGAATGAATTTTTCTTCAGCTTTAAAAATTAAAGGATGCAATGTTTTAGATGCTTTAGCATCTATCAAAAGTTCCTCATAAAGCTTTTCTCCCTCTCTTAAACCAACATACTTAATTTCTATATCCCCTTCTGGATTTGATATATTTTTAAGAGTTAAACCTTTTAATAGAAGCATTTGTTTAGCAAGATCAATTATTTTAATAGGTTTATTCATATCAAGTAAAAACAATTCTCCACCTTTAGATAGCTGACTAGCTTGTAAAACAAGCTGCGCTGCCTCTTCAATAGTCATAAAGTATCTAGTAATTTCAGGGTGGGTAATGGTGATTGGGCCACCTTCACTAACTTGTTTCTCAAATAATGGAATTACAGATCCTGATGATCCTAAAACATTACCAAATCTCACCATAGAGAATTTAGTTGATTTAATATTCTTTTCTTTTTCAATTTCCCTAGACCTTTGATCAAAAGCTTGAAATATATTTTCTGCTAATCTTTTTGAAGCCCCCATTACATTTGTTGGACGAACAGCTTTATCAGTGGAAACTAGCATCACTTTCTTTACATTATATTTTAAAGAAAATTTACAGATTTCCAAAGTAGAAAATACATTATTTCTTATACCTTGTATTGGGTTAAATTCAACTAGAGGAACATGTTTATATGCTGCTACATGAAATAATAAATCGATTTTATAGTTAGAGAAAACATAATTTAAAAAATTTTCATTGCAAACATCTCCTAATAAAGGTATCGTTTTTACATTATTGTTAGCTGATAATTTTTTTGAAATTTTATATAAATTAAATTCAGAATTATCGATAAGAATTATTTTTTTTGGTTTCAGTTTTATTAATTGCGAAACTATTTCAGAACCAATTGAACCGCCAGCACCTGAAATACAAACATTAAAATTTTTAATTCCGGGACCTAAAAAATCTTTATTAGGTTTTACCGATTCTCTTCCTAAAAGATCCTCAATATCTAAAGGTCTTAAATCATGAATTCTTTTATTATTAAGTGTGATTTCTTCAATAGGGGGGACTTTGAGTACAGATATATTTAAACTATTAACAAAAACAAATATTTCTCTACAAGCTTTTCTGGATATAGAGGGAATTGCTATCAAAACTTTGGAAATTTTTTCACTATTAATCTTTATTTTCTCAGGATTATAGATTGGAATTCCATTTATAAATCCTCCATGTAATTTCGGATTATCATCAACAAAAAATAAAATATTTGATTCAGATTGCATTCTTAAGGACAAAGCTAAAAGTGCTCCAGCTTTTCCTGCTCCATAAATCACTACATTAGAAGTTTTATTTTTTGTTTCCTTTTGAAGCGAAATAACTAAATCTCTCAAAAAGATTCTAGAAAATGAAATAAAAATAGTTATTAAAAAACAAAGTATAATTACATTTTTTATATCTGGTATTTCGAAATCAGTAAAAAAACCAATACATAATATTAATAATGTTAAAAGTATGTTCCTTAAAGATAGGGAATAAAAATATTCGCTTCCAAAATATCTTGTTAAACTTCTGTAATGTCCAGAAAGTATATAAAAAGGTATAGATAAAATCAAAAAAGAATTTCTGATCCATAAAAATTGGCTAAAATTTTTGAAATTATTTATATCTTCTGTAATCCAGAAACACAATTTTATTGAAATAAATATTAGAAATAAATCAATAACTACAAGCATAATTTTTCTATAAATACGCTCTAATTTATAAATTTTTTGATATAAGTATTTTTTCATAAATGATTTTTATTTTAAAAAAGGACTTGCTATATTTGAATCCAAAATTTTTCCAAAATATAAAATAAGTAAAGCCAAAAAAATTAAGCTAAATATATTTCCATAAATATAAGTTATTGACAGTAACACCGTTGAAAAAATATAAATAGTTGAAACTTTTGAATGAGACCAACCTGATTGATAAAGTCTTTGATAAAGATGATTTTTGTGAGGTTGAAAAATATTTTGTCCTAAAAAAAGTCTTCTTAAAATACAAATAGATGAATCTGCAATAAGTGGTGTATTGACAAGAATCAAACCTATTAAATTTGTCCAAGAATAACTATTTAGAACACAAAAAGCATAAATACCTCCAAGGAAAGTACTCCCTACATCACCCATAAAATACTTAGCAGGATGCCAATTGTAAAATAAAAAACCTAATATGCTACCCACTAGAGGCAATAGATCAACTCCCTCTGTATAGGAGATCAATAAAAAAACTACAAACATACAACCCCCAACCAATCCGTCAATTCCGTCCATAAAGTTTATAAGATTTATCAAACCTGTTATAAATAAAATAAGAACAGGTAAAAAAATTAATAATATAAAATAATTATTATTACTTAAAAAGTAAAATTCTGGATTTTTTAGAAAGATTAAAATAAGTATTGAAGTAACAAATTGAATAAAATATCTTAAATTTTTGGGCAAATTAAATAGATCATCTAAAAAACCTATAATTGCCAAAGGTGCAAATATTAATGGAGTCCAAAACCCATTAAAGCAAGAAAATATTAATGTAGTCAAAAATATAGATATACCACCACCTCTTGGTATAGGCAAAGTATGAGAACTTCTATGATTAGGTTTGTCTAAAAGTATTTTTTTAAATAAAGGTCTAAAAAAAAATAAAAGTAATGATGATATTAAGCAAGAAGCTAAAAAAGTTAACAGTTGTATTTTCATATTAATATTTAATTTTTATTAAAATTAAAATATTTCTCATTAGCTTGTTCATAAATTCCCTCTTTTAAACTTAAAAGGTTAATGTCGTTTTTCAATATAGCTAATGAAGAATTACATACTTTATCTTCATTTAATCTTAAAATCTGTTCAGAGTTAATTGGAATTTTTATATTACTTTTTAAAGTTAATTTTTCTGCAATTGAAAGTAATTTATAAGTTAAATTAAGAGGAACATTAACCACAAGAGGCCTTTTGTTTAAAACCTCACCAATCAATTCCACAATTTCTTTTAGAGATAATGTTTCTTGACCTGGACAATTATAGAATCCATATTTAAAAGAATGTGTAAATAAAAGATGGAAAATCACTTTAGATAAATCTTTATAATATATGGGCTGATAAAGACTTTTGCCATTGCCAGGTAATGGTATAAGTTTTCCATTATTAATTGCATCAAATAATTTATGAAAATTCTTATCAACACAACTTCCATAAATTAATGAGCTTCTTAATACTTGAAATTCAAAACTTGAATTCTCTAGTAATTTTTCAGCTTCAATGTATGGACCTGAGCAAATTTTAAATTTAGAAAATACTGCAGTTGTACCAAGTACAAAAATCCTACCTTTATATTCAATTTTATTTAGAACTTCTAATAAATATTTTGTAAGATTAATCTGAGCTAAATGCACAATTAAATCAGGTTTAAAGGCTTTAATTGTATTTTCTAAAAAATCCATATCCCTACAATCACCAAGGTATTCTTTATTTACTAAAGATCTTGAGGCAAGAGTTAAATAATCATATTTATAATTTCTAGAAATAGAAGCATAATAATTTTGGTTCAAGATTTCAGAATTTAAAATTAATTTGGCTAGATAAGAACCAGTTAATCCGTTTAATCCAGTAAAGAGAATATTCATGTCGAACTTATCACACTATTAAAAGCTTTCTGTATTTTTTTTTTGAAAATATTAAAAGAGAAAATATTATCATAAATTCTTAATGATAACATTGACTTTTTTTCAATCTGTTTTGGGTTTTCAAGAAAAAATTCTATCTTATTAGCTAATTCTAAAAAATTACTTTCTCGAAAAATAAAGCCATTGATATCATCTATTACAGCTTCTTTGGATCCGCATACATCAGAAATAATTACAGGCAAACCAGATGAAAGTGCCTCAATAGTAGTCATAGGGAAGCCTTCCCAATGACTTGCTAAAACAAAGATATCTGTATTTTGCAAAAGATTTTTTATATTTTTAACATGACCTAAGAATTCAACTTTTTCATATATTCCAAGTTTATTAGTCAATCCTATTAATTTGTTTTTTAATGGACCCTCTCCTGCAAATGATAATTTCCAATTTTTATATTTTTTAGCGACTAATGAAAAAGCTTTTAATACACATTCATGATCTTTTTGTTTATCTAATCTTGCTACCATAACAAATCTTAAAGACTTACTCCCTGAAATCTTTCGCACATTCTTTCTAGGTAATATTATTGAAGAAGAATTATGAATTATTCGGTAATTTTTAATTCTAATTTTAAACTTTTTTGCCAATAAATAATCATACTCTGAAACTAAAATATTTAAATTTGTAGTATTTATAAGTATACGTTCTAGATTTATATAAATAAACCTCAAAATAAAATTTTTAGTACTTGAAAAAGACCATCCATGAATAGTAAAAATTGAAGGTATTCTTAGAAAAAATGTAGATAATCTTACTAATATGCCTGCCTTGCTTGAATGAGTCCAAACTAAAGTTGGTCTAATTCTCAGAAAGTAATTTATTAAAAAATTTAATGTTTTTAAATCATTAATTAAGGAAATTTCTCTTTTCAAGTAAGGGCACAAAACGTAATTAATCCCTAATTCATTCAATCTTTGAATAAAAATATTTTTTTTATCTCCACCAACTAATATTTTATATTCTTTTTCTGAAAGATTTAAGGATTTTATTAAATCAAAAATGTGAGTATGTACCCCTCCAATAGTATCTGATCTAGTAACAGCAAATATTATCAAAAATATAAAACAACTTAATTGAAATATATCACATTTTGCTCTTTTTATTCATCAAGAATTTGATAAATCTTTTCATACTCTAAGCACATTTTTTGTAATGAGAATCGTTTATTTACAGTATCAAGGCACTTCAATCCCATTTTTCTCCTCTCCTCTATAGAAATAAGTGAACACTCTTCTATAGCTAATGTTAAAGAGTTAATATTTCCAGGTTCTACTAACCAACCATTTCCGTCAATCATGCTCCTAATGTCTCCAACATCAGAAGCTATTGGTGGCACTCCACATGCCATAGACTCAACTATTACATTTGGAAATCCTTCACTATATGAAGGCAGAACACAAAAATCTAATGCTTGTAAATAACAAGCAATATTTGAAACAGATCCAGTTAATTTAATAGTATTAGATAAATTTAATTTCTTTATTAAATCAGATAATTCCTTATTATTTTTATCAACATTTGAGCCTATCATAATAACTTTAATTTTTGAATTTTTTCTTAATGCTTTACTGATTGCATTCAAGAAAATTTTATGTCCTTTAACAGGATGATATCTTGCAACCATCCCAAAAAAAATATCCTTCTTACCTATATCAAGTTCTTTTCTAACAATTTGTCGAGTATATTCGGAAGGTTTAAAGTAATCAAAAGGATAACCATTAAAAATTACTTTTAGTTTCTTTTTACAATATTTCAATGTAGTGTGATAATTTTTTGCTGAGTTTGCACAACAAATTATAATCTTTGGAGAAAAATAAGATAGAAAAGCATTTAACCTTATTATTACTTTCAAAGAAAATGAAAGAGATGATGAAGGTAAATCTGAATTATGTATTGACCAAATTACTTTTTTATTAAGAAAAAAACCATATAAACTTGCTACTAAGTCTGCATGATATAGCCAAGACTGAATAATATCTGGATTAAACTTTAAAATAATAAAAAATAAATCTACTAAATTTTTAAATAATTTTAAATTTAGAGACAGAGGCAAAGTAATTGTATTTATACCTAAGTCTTTAAAATTTTCAGAATATACATTTTGACTAGAAAGAGATATAAGCAATAGTTTATGTTTTTCTTGGCCGAATTTACAATAATTGGACAAGATTGCTTGTGCTCCACCTTCTCCAAAAGACGAAATAATGTGTAAAATTTTCATAGTAAAATTTAATTTTTTAACATATTTTCCCAATCTAATTTATAAAGATTTTGAGAAGTTTTTTTATGTCGCGAAGATAAATAGTATTCATTTGAAAATTCGATAAATTTATATATTGTTTCTCTATTCAAATCACTGTAAACAAAAATAGATGGGAATAAATTAGTAAAATCTTGAGGAATATGTTCCAAAAAAGAACAATTAATCATTACCGGTTTACATGAAGCTAATGCTTCCAAAACTTTAATCTTAATTCCGCAAGTTGTGATAAATGGAATTATTATAAAATCAACTTTTGCAAGCCATTCAACCAAACTATCAAAATAACCATCGGATATGAATATTTCATTTAACTTGGGATTAGAAAAAGAATGAACTTTTAAAAGCTCATCAGAATATAAACCCGCTAATTTCACCTTATAACTAGATTTAAAGAAATTGATTAAATCATCATTAAAGCATTTTATTAGATTATTCATAAATACTTGATGCTCTATGTAGAGAAAGTTTGAATAAATTCCAATAAATTTTTCCTTTTCTTTTTTTATATTAAACGATTTTCTCAATAAAAAAATTTTATTTTTATCAATGCCTACTGGTAAAGATTTAATTTTGGTCGAACTTATGGATAATTTTTGAAATAATCTTTTTGAATATGTATTTAGAAAGTAATTAGAATCTGAGGCAAATAAAATATAGCGATCAAGGGAATTTGCTATAAATAAAATTAATTTCCTTATAAAAAAATTTTCGCATTTCCCATCATAATAACTAAACAAAGTATCAACTGCATAAACATCAGTCTTAAATTTTAAAAGATAAGTTATAAATATAAAAGCTGATGGATGTCCAACAATTAAAGTATCGCAATCTTGAGAGGTTAAATTATTTTTAGAAAGTAATATCTTATTTAAGTTTTTAATTAAATATAGAAAAGGTAATAAAAAAAAAATCAATATCAATCTATATTTAGGTTGTATAAAATTTAACTCATGATTGTGTGATTTTACTACTACTTTTACTTTTTTAAAGGAAGAAAAATAAGAGTAAATGTATGAATAACCTGAAGATTTAGTTAAATCCTTTTCAAAAAAAATAATATGTTTATAGTTTTTCCCGATAATATGCATAATATTAATCTTTTAAAATTTTCAATTTCTAACAAAAAATCTATTTATAGATTCTCTCCATATTTTTTTATTAAATCTAAAATAAGCGTCATGACGCGCATTTTTGGCATAATATTTTGCAATTTCAGGATTTTTTAATAAATAATTGATCTTCTTTTTAAATTCATTAGCAGTAGGTTTACTCAGTAATCCATTATAGTTGTCCCATATCACTTCCACCAAACCTCCAATTTCAGATGCGACTATAGGCTTTTCAAAAGCCATTGCTTCTAATAGAGCAATTGCGGTGGCTTCTCTACATGGTGAAGGAATTACTACAATATCTGATTTCAAGAAAATTGCTCTTTGAGTAGATCTTGTGATATGTCCAGTAAAAAAAACTTTATCTTTCAAATCTAATCTATTTACTAAATTTATGAAATATTCCTGTTGATGACTAAGTCCACTGATAACAAGTTTCCATTCTTCTTGATAAGAGCATGCTTTTATTAAAATATCTGTACCTCTTTCTCTCATACTCATTTTAGGCAGATATACAATTTTTTTTGAATTTGAAAATTTTTCTATTGCCTTTATAGTCTCACACCTTTTTATATCACCCTCAACAAATTCCTCATCAAAATAATTTGGAATATATTGAAATTTTTCTGATAATGATGGCTTAAATAATGTAGCGAAATGAAAGAAAAATCTATCATTTGTGATCAATTTATTTAATTTGCAAATAGAAAAGTTGGAAACTTTTCTTAATAAGAAAAAAGAAAATCGATCTCTAATATTTTTTAAATTAAGTTTCTCATAAGTCCAAGGGACATCCCATTCAACTCCATGATTCATTCCCGTCATAATCTGATATTTTTTTTTAAAAAAAACCAATGGGAAAGAAAAATGATGGTTATGTAAATGTATCCAATCAGCTTCTTTATCAAGATACTTAACAAAAAACATCCCGGCCCAAGTCCATCTTCTTATAAAACCTAACCTCTGCAAAAATTTAAATTTTGGGACTTTTATTTGCGTTATTGGAATACCATTATAGTTGAATTCTTTATATTCTTTCCCAAACTGCACCACACTTACTTGATATCCCTTTTCTCTTAGAGTTAAACAAGTTTCTTTTAATAGTATTTCTTGTCCTCCAAATAGTTCCTCTTTTATTTCTAAGTCTTCGTAACCAATAAAATTTTCTGAGAGTATTTGCAGTCTCATCTATAAAGTTATATTAAGTTTATCTATCATACCAAAAAAGTTAAATTCAATAAAATAAAATTTCAATTAACAAGTCACATTTAAATACAAATATAATGTTTTTTGCTTGTCCATGTTGTCACAAAAAGCTGAATTTAATTAATTCAAAAAATTCTAAATGCATGGTTTGTAATAATAAGAAATGTTCTCAAAAAGAGGAGGTTTTTATTTTTCTTAACCAAATACCCGTAATAGTTCCATTTAATCAAGAAAAATGTTTATTAGATAAAAAAGATTTAGTCAAATCAAGAAATTTAGGGACAGAAAAAAGAATATTTAATAAACGGAATCTAATAATAGCAAAATCTATTAAAAAAATTTTTCAAGGCGCCAACAAAAAAACAGAAAATAACTTTAAATTCCTAGCTAATCAAATCACTTCAAAAACCAAAGTTTTGATAATTGGCGGGGGTAGCAGAGGAGATGGCATGGATTACTTTTACAAAGCTTGTGAGAGAAATTCTGTTTTAATAGAGTCTATAGATATATATGAATCTGAAAACATAACAGCGATTGCAGATGCTCATTACTTACCTTACGTTTCTTTAAGTTTTGACTTGGTAATTATTCAAGCAGTAATTGAGCATGTCTTAGATCCTGATAAAGTTGTCTCTGAAATTTTTAGAGTTCTGAAGAATAATGGGCTAGTCTATTCTGAGACTCCTTTTATGCAATCTGTTCATGAGGGAGCATATGACTTTACAAGATATACTCATTCTGGACACAGGTGGCTATTTAAAAGTTTCGAAGAAATAAGCTCAGGGGTAATTCAAGGTGGATTCACCGCAACATTATTTATTTTTAGTTATTGCTTATCAGGTTTCTTTAGAAATAGATATATTGGAATATTTTTAAGAATAATTTTTTCGAAATTCGCAAAATTTTTGGATTGTCTTATACCTAATAAATATAATTTTGATGTTGGTTGCGGATTTTACTTTATTGGGAAAAAAATCCCTAGAACTAAAAATCAACACTCTAAATGGATTGCAAAATATTATTTAGGAGCTCAATAAAAACTTATTATAAGCATTAAAATTTAGTTTTTTTTACAAACTCAGACCTGTAATTATTGTTAGAAATTAATTTATAAAGATCAATTAGGTATCCAAAAAATATTTCTACTATTAATTTTATAAGAATATCTAATGTCAATGTTAGATTAGAAAGAGTGAAAGATTTAAATAGAGAATTAAAAACCTTTATAAAAATGTAAAAGGAGTGAGTGAAATAAAATATTGTAAAAGTAAACTTATTAGGTATCTCATTAAAAACTAGAGTTCTTCTATAGTTTCGCACTAGACCAATATAATATTTAGAACTAATTGATTCCCGACCTACTGAATTAATTCTTGGTAGCTTATAGTGATGGACAGTAATAAGATCTGTATAAATCCCAAAATAATTAAATTTAGTAAGCAAAAGTCCTGGTTCAGAGTCTTCATAAGAGGCATAACCAGAATAAAGATCATTATTAAAACCTCCTATACTTTTTAAGCAGCTAGTTCTAAATAACATACTGGTACCTTGGGGGAAAGAAATATAAGGAAATATTCGCCCATTAAAATTTAAATGCCTATATCCTCTTCTTACCAAGAATTCTGGATTTACCCCAAATGGGAAATTTAATCCAAATAGAGGGTGAATTAGTGGTTTAGATATAATTTTTTTAAGATTTTTTTTTCTCTTTTCTATAATCTTGCCAGAAGCAAAAGCCAATTCAGGCGATAAATCGAATAGAGTAATTAAATTTCTTAAATTTTTTATTGTGAATTTGGGAATTCTTACATCATCATCTACAAACCATATATATGGTGTCTTGCATACCGATAAAGCTAAATTCCTCATTGCAGGTTGTTTTCCGTAGCCTTCATAACTTATTAGTTCTAAATTTTCTATTCTTGTGATATTTTTAGGAAAATCTCCTTTTGCTATTACGTTAGAATTATAAATAATGATCATTTTTTTAAATGACAACTTTAAAAATTCCAAAGAATCCAACAAAATACTAATTTGACTTACTTTCCTCGAGGTAATTATTGAAAGTGTAAGATCTATCTGCACGCTCGATGATGAAAAATTTCTACTTAATATATAAGCTTTGATATAATTAAAAACTTTTTAATTATTAAAGTCAATCTATTATTTATCAATTTATATTTACTATTAGAATAATTTCGTCATTGAGTTTTATAGTATTCATAGATTTAATTGGTTTTGTCAATTTAGTGTATGAATTATAAAACAATAAAACAGTGCAGAGTTTGTTCAAATAAAAATTTTAAGAAAGTTGTTTCATTAGGAGATATGGCTTTATCTGGATATTTCCCAAAAGAATATGGAGAAAAAGTATCTTCTGGACCAGTAGATTTGGTACTTTGCAGCAATTCAAAATGTAATTTAGTACAACTTGAACAAACCTTTAATTTAGATGAGATGTATGGAAATAATTATGGCTATAGATCAAGCTTAAATAGTAGCATGGTAGAACATCTTAAAAAGAAGGTCTCGCAAATCAAAGACTTATCTTTATTAGAGGAAAATGATATTATTCTAGATATTGGAAGCAATGATGGAACTACGCTTAGTCAATATGAAAAAAACAAGTTTCAATTATTAGGGATTGATCCATCTGCCCAAAAATTTCGAGAATATTATCGTGATGATATTAATTGCATTGTTGATTTCTTTTCAAGTAAACTTTTTCGAGAAAAATTTGGTACTTCTGCAAAAGCAAAAGTAGTAACATCATTCGCGATGTTTTATGACCTTGAAGATCCAGTCCAATTTGCAAATGAAGTTAGAGAAATTCTTCATGAAAAAGGTGTTTGGGTTCTTGAAATGAGTTATTTACCTTCAATGTTAAAACAGAATAGTTACGATACTATTTGTCATGAACATTTAGAATATTATGGATTAAAACAACTTGACTATATAATCAGAAAAGCGAAATTAAAAATCCTAGATTACAGCTTAAATTCTGTAAATGGAGGAAGTATATCAATTTCTGTTTGTCATGATGATCTAGAGAAAGAAGATAATAGTAAACAAATAAAAAAACTCATTGCAGAAGAAGAAAAAACTATTAATAACTTTTCTTTCACAAATTTTGAAAAAGAAATTAAAGAATCTCGGACACAACTTTTACAAAGATTGACTGAACTCAAAAAGAAAAACAAAAAAATATATGCTTTAGGAGCTTCTACTAAAGGAAATATAATTTTGCAATATTGTAATTTAGATACTACTTTAATAGAGGGTATTGGTGAAATTAATCAAGATAAATTTAACTGTTTTACACCTTCAACAAATATTCCAATAATTTCTGAAGAAGAGGCTTTAAAAAAAGGGGATATTTTTCTTATATTACCTTGGCATTTTACTGATACTTTTCTAAAAAATCCAAAGTTTAAAAATAAACACCTTATTTTCCCACTACCCTTTTTTAAAGAATTTTATCCATAAAAGATGAATTATTCAATAATATATGGATCAAATGGACAGGATGGTCAAATATTAAAAAATCAGTTAAGAAATAGAAAATTTCCAATAATTAATATTACGAGAAAATCTATAGTAATTGAAGATATTGATAGAAAAGAGTTACCTAATACTTATGAATCTATTAAATTCTTACAAAATTATCAAATTGGATATATTTACTATTTTTCAGCAATAAGTCGCTCATCACAATACAAAAATGAGGATTCAATAATAAATCAGTTAGAGAGTAATTTTATTAATTTTTTTAAATTGACAAAAATTTTAATCTCAGCTAATCAATATCCAAAAGTTTTTTTTGCCTCAAGCTCGTTAGTCTTTGAAAATAGTAATCAAAATATAGTAAATGAAAAGTCAATAAGAAATCCAATAAGTCTATATGCAAAGACTAAAATTATGGGTGAATATTTTTGTGAGTCTCTAAATGAAACTGGAATTGAAGCTTATACTGGCATTCTATTTAATCATGAATCAATTTATCGTCAAAAAGATTTTCTTTTTCCAAAAATAATAAATTCTGCTTTAAAAGCAAAAAATGAAGATCAAATAATCAAACTAAAAATGGGCAATCCAAATATTAAAATTGATGTTGGATATGCTCCTGAATTTATAGAGCTCATACAATTACTTTTAGATAGCGGGAAACCAGGTACGTATATTATTTCCACAAATACATCAATTACAATAAGAGAAATAATTGAATATATAAAAGAGATACTTAAAATAGAAAAAAATCTAGTAATAGAATATGATCCAAATCTTTTGATAAGAAAAAGAAAAGATATTGTAGGAAATAATACAAAACTTGAAAAAGCAATTATGAAAAAACCTAAAATATTTAAAAGAAAACTTTTGGAAAAATTATGTCATGATTTTAGTAAATCAGAAAAAGTTTATTAATTTGAGACTGCTTTTAAATTTAATATTTTTATATTAGGAAACCTTTTATAATAAAAACTATTGTGAGTAACAATAAGTTTCACACCAGATAAAGACATAATCCAGTCAATAGTTTTTAAAGATGATTCTTCATCTAATGAAGACGTAGGTTCATCAAATAAAATCAAAGGATTATTAGAATATTTACTTGAAAATATAGTTCTACACAAACAAACTCTATGAGCCTCACCCCCTGATAAATAATTAGAAATATCATCTAGTAAAAATAGTTCTTTTAACCTTTTGCGGCTGAAACCCATAGATATAAGATTTTCAGAAATTCTTTTTTTTGTAAATTCATAATCATCAATTTCACTTAAAAGAATATTATCAATTAAAGATGATCTAAAAATATAAGACTCTTGAGGAATATAAATAATATTTATCTCATCAAATTCATTTTGAATAAATTTCTCTAATTTATCATCCCATTTAAAAATATTTCTTAGTAAAGTAGTTTTCCCAATTCCACTGGCTCCAGTAATTAAGCAAATTTCACCCTGCTTAAGATGTAATTTTGGAACTTCTGTATATCTATTTTTAGAAATCTTAAAGCTAAACTTATCCCAAAATATTTTTCTTTCAGAATTATTTTTATTAAATGTAATATTTTCTATATTTTTCTGAATAACAGTAAAGGGATAACTTAAAAATGAAATGTAGTAATTTACAGAATTTTTAGAGCCTTCAATAGATAAAAGTAAAGAAGTAATCCTACTTAAGCTTATTATTACTCTATAAATTGAAAAGATTAATATTCCAATATTACTTGAAAATGTTATTAATTCATTTGAAACTAGCAGTGTTAATAAACCTAGAATAAATAAAATTATTAATTCAATTTTAACTTTTTGAAAAATTGGAATAAGAATTAGTTTAATTTGATCCTTTTCTAAATTTCGAAATTTTATGGTCAAATTTTTGTGAAGCCATTTATTGTTGACCATCGGTAAAAGCGAAATCAAACCATTTTGTAAAATTTCAGAATCTCTTGAAATACTTTCTCTTAGTTTAGATTCATTTATATTTTCAGTATCATGAACCACCCCCTTTAATCTAAAAATTAAATATATAAATGAAAATAATAAAATACCTATTCCAGCAAGGAAATCAACTTTAGTGATAAGAAGAATTAATATTATAAAAACAATTGTTTCTGTAAAAGTATCAGCAACTTGTACCATATATCTCCAAACAACATTTTCTGTTTCAGTAGTTATTACTCTAGATAAATCATTTTTTTTTAATTTATTTCTAAATTTATTTTTAAGTTTAACTAAAGTAGTTGAAGAAAAAATGGTATATTCATAAGGCAATCTAATAGAGAATTTATATTTTTCAGAATATAGTCTCTTAAAACTGTAAAGTCTAATAAAAAGATACAAAGAAATAGAAATTATATATATATCCAATCTAATGTTGTATCCTAAAAAATTTAAGTTGGAATTCGAATTTAATATATAGTCGAAACCTATACCCATTAAAGGGACAATTAAAGTTTCAAAAAAAACAATTATTAAAGATGAAATTAAAAAATTTTTTAAAAGATTATTATCTTTATCAACTGTCTTTAGAAATTTAATTAAAGGACCAAAAATATTTAAAAATAATTCTCGCATGATAATGTTTGTTCTCTTAAAAACTAAAGTAATATGTTTTAGTTAATTTAAGAATAAAAAATTTTCATTTACTAGTATTATTAATTATACAACAATCAATAAACTCCAAATTATTTTTATATTTAATAATCTTTCATTAATTAACCTAAAATAGTATTATTGAATATTGCAAAATTAATTTTCAGTAATTGATTAAACATTTTAAATATTTAATTATTTATTAAGGATATCAAACTTATTTATTTTTAAATGATAACCCCTGAAGAAATAACAATTATATATCAAGGAAGATTATCTCAAGATATTGAAAAATGCATTGAGAATATTTTCAGTGTTTTCCCAAATATAAACGAGATAATAATATCTACTTGGGAATCAGAAAAGAACCTAATTAATCAATTTGAAAAAAGATATGAAGGAAGAATAAGATATCTTTTTCTAAAAGATCCTGGCTCTAAATACAGAAAACCTCAAACTCTACATAATGTTAATAGGATAATTTACAGTTCTAAATCTGGCCTAGATGTAGTAAAAACTCGATATTGTATTGTAGCAAGATCAGACATATTTTTTGAAAATCAAAATATTCTTAAACTATATAATTTTTATAATAATGATGATAAGTTTTTGGTCTTAAATCAGACATCTATTGATCCTGAAAGAGGACCAAAACTTCTCTATCATTGTTGTGATTGGTTAATAATGGGTAAAACAAGTAGATTACAAAAATATTTTGATATTGACCATATTCCAAATGATTATTGCAATTGGTATACAAATATATCGAAACCTGAAGATGAAATAGATTCAGGTAATGTTTCAAGATTTATGGCTGAAGATTATCTAACTTCTATGGCTTTAAAGAAAATAGGTTATGAAATAAACCATGATTTTTATTGCGAATATACAGCGCTGGAGATTAAAAGATGGATGGAAATTATAAAGAAGCAATATATAATAGTTCCAGTTAAGAAAGCTGGATTAAAAAATCTAAGTTTAAGAAAAATAAGGGATTTTCACTTATATAGTTCAATTTCATTTATTAGGTGGAAAATAATTTCTAAAATAAATATATCAAATCTAGAAATTATTTTTGATAAAATAATCTACCTTAAAAGATTGTTTCTTTTTAAACTTTGGAAAATAAAAAATAAATTTTTAAAAGCATGATTTAATCTAAGTCCACCCTATATAATTTGAATTTTAATATATTACTTTTTGCGTTTGAAGATAAAAGACTCTCTGAATTTTTAAATACATCCTCACAATCTTTTTTTATAGTTGGACATTTTGTAGTTCTATTATTTATATAATAATTAATATTATTTTCTCGAAAATAATTAACTATAGACTCATCTCCTCTTAAATAATTCTTCATATAATCAAAACTATTTACTAACCCATCTCCATTTATAACGTTAATTTCTGGCATAAAGTTCCAAGATAATATACCAGATGAATCAAATACGTAAACTGGTTGATTATTATCTATTATTTCTTTTGCTTTAATAATAAATTCTCTATTTTTGAGACTATCATCAAAAAACCTTATAAAAATCAATAAACTTAAAATAGAAGAAGTAAAAAAAACACCATTGGCAAAGTTTTTATAACTTAAACCTTGAAATAATTTATTTCTTAAAATTGGATAATTTCTTATCAATGAATCTAAAAGGTAAATAATCGATAAAGATGATGGGACTACATACCACCATCTTATTTGACTTAAAAAAGAATGAAATAATATAAAGCTTTGAGAACTTAAAGCTAAAAAAATATAGTTTTGGTATTCAGTTTTATTTAAAAAAGATTTATAAAGTAATATTTTTAACGAAAAAATATAAAATATAAATACAGATAAGTTAAATAAGAAAATGTATAAAAGAATTTCGGAAGAATAATTAAAAGCTATATTTCTTAATATATCTGTACTAGAAACTTTAAGATAAGAGCTTACAGTAAATATATGTTTTGTAAGTTGATAATTGTATAAAAAATAAATTGATATTCCTAATAAAAGGCCATATATATTTATAACTTTATCTTTAATTGATTCTTTTTTTAGAAATAATATTAATATAAGTATTACAAAATCTATCCTAGTTAAAACCAGTAAAAATATTAAAAAAGAATTTATAAAAGAAAAATATTTTTTAGATATTACAGAATTAGAAAATTTAAAAAGGTAAATTATTATTAGTGCTCCAAGGGCTGTCTCCATTCCATATATTGACCTAAAAGATAAACCCAAAATAATTATTTTAAATAAATTTGATCCTTCTTTGGCAATTAAAAACCATATTAATGAAACTAATAAAGAGAAAAATACTGAAAAAGCACCAATACTTTTTATCCCTAACAATTTCAAAGGCAAACAAAAAGTTGTCAAAAAAAACATCCATAATGGATGATATCCATTAGTTATTGATAAACCATCGAATGAAGATATACCTTGATTAACAAATCTATAAGCAATTGAAAAGTAAAAAAATGCATCGTCATCATTAAAACCTGTTGGATAAAAATATAAAGAGTAAAAACATAAAGCAAAAATTATAATTGCCACAAAAATAGACAATTTTTTATTACCTTGATCTTTGGAAAAGAGAATATTTCTCATTTAAGACTATCTTGGTAATCTTTTTCAATTACCATATTACTTCTAAGATTAATTGAGTAATATAAAACAATACCCACGGAAGAATAAAAGAACAATTTCATGGAAACAGCCATATCTATCCTTTGCATATTTATCATTATTGGTATAAAGGTATAATAAATTGACCTCCAAAATATGTTTCCATAAGAAACAAGTCTAGATATTAATCCAATAAATAAACCAATAAGAAAATAAGGAACAAAAGCACCTAGCCATCCAAAATTAATATATGCCTCTAATTGATGAGAAAAACCTAAACCCATTCCCCTACTTCCAAATATATTGGAAAATCTTCCCGCCAAGGTTAATCCATTATCTGCTAGTCCTAAAGTTCTTAAAAAATTTAATGGAATACCTAAAATATAAGAAAAGCCTGGAAATTTAAAAACTATAGAATCAAAATCAAATTTATTATTTAAGTAAATATCAAAAGTTTTTAAAGGAGTGATAAACTCTCCACTTCCTAGTAACAAATCATTTATAGGAAAGACAATATTTTTTTCTATTTGATTTCCAAGAATAATATTAAAAAGTGTACCAAAAGTAATTGCTCTTAAAATATCAAGAAATTGTGCGATTATTACGGCAAATATAAAAAACAAAATTAATGTAGATTTTTTAATATTTTCGATATTTAATCTAGATGCTAAAAAAGGTAAAATTAAAATTAAGATTGGATTTCTATCTCCTCTTGCAACAAGATATGCTAGTAAAATAATCGTAAAAAATAAAATAATTAAATATAAAATATATCTTTTTGAAAGTCTTAAATTAATAAAATTTATAAATTGATGTTTTAAACCCAAAAACCCTGATTTAAAAAAATGCATATTAAAAGAAATATGTGTTCCTAATGCTGATAAAAAACCAGACAAAACCAAATTCATTACACTTATCAAACTATTAGGATTATCAAATTCTTTAATATATTGATATCTAGAATAAGTAAACATCTCACCAAAACTTGGCATTAATTTAAAATATGAATAATTTGTAATAACAAGTAAAAAAATTATTATAAATAATGAATTTATGTTTGGTCTAATTATATTTTTTCTTGCGAATATTCTATTTAAATAATTTATGTTTATTTTTTCGCTAAACCTAAATCCTAAAAGTGCAGAAATTATAGAAAAAGAAGTAAATAATAAAAACTTTTCAGCAGAATCTTGATAAACTCCATCAAAAACTATTTGTGGAATTCCTGTATATGAATAAATAAAAACAGAAAGAATCCAAAAACTTATCAAAAATCTTTTTAGATTTTTTTTAAAACTTAATGTATAGGTTAGTGAAATAATTATTACAGTAATAAAAAAAAATATCAATTAGCCAATTGTATTCTTCTAATATTATAGGTTAATAATTAATAAATAATTATTTCTTTAAAAAATTGGAATCTTTAAAAATAAAAAAAGATATTTGTATTGTTGGATCCGGCTTTTGTGGTTATGCCGCTTACAAAGAATTAAGTGCACATAAACTCGATTTAATTCTTGTTGAAGGAGGTAAAGTCAAAACTCCATTAAATAAAAATGAGCAAAATAATTATAAATTATCAAATAACGAGTATATACAAAGTGTTAGAAAAAAAAGGATAAAAAATAATATTGAACCAAGTTTTAGGGAAAGAAAATTTACATTAGGAGGCTCCAGCGAATGCTGGACAGGTTGGATTAAACCACTAGAAAAAAGTACATTAGAAAATTGTTTCGCAAATTTACCAAATCAAATATGGAAAGATATAGAAATCAATAAATATAAAGATAAAGTTCTTGAATTATTAAATTCCCCAATCAAAGACTTTTCTTATTTAAAAAATATTCAAAATTTAGGTATTAATTTACCAAAACTAAGTCAAAATTTTGAATATACAACATATGCATGGGCAGAAAAACCATTAAGAATTAAAAATTACTGGAAGAAAAAATTAATTAAAGATATCAAAAACCCAAATATAAATGATGATCAGAATGTTATTTGTGGTTTTTCACTATGTGATTATAAATCAAAGTCAGATCAAATAATTTCATTAGAATTTGAAGATAGAAAAAAAAATAAATTAGTAATAGAATCAAAATTTTTTATGTTTTGCATGGGTGGTATAGAAAACGCAAAATTTGTAAAAAAAATATTATCCCAAAATCGTTCAATACAAAAAAAATCAAAGCAAATTATTGGCAATTTCCAAGAACACCCACATTTATATCACATAGCAACCTTTAACAAAGGCAGAGTTAAAATACCAGAGATTTTAATTAATCCTATTAAAATAAACCCTAATAAAAGTACTTTTACTAAAAAAGGTTCTTTAAAGATTTCTTTTAAGATTTCAGAGGGTAAAGGAACCCCCTCAGCATCAATAGAAATAGTTGAAAATCAACAAAATATTTTTGAACAATCAAAAAACATTCTTAGAACAATTAAGGGTAGAACTTATCTTCCTAATTCTGACTATAAAATTGTTATGCGTTGCGAGCAAACCCCCAACAAAAGATCAAAATTAACCTTTTCATCACCAAAAAATTTTTTAAATTGGGATATTTTAGAAACTGATTTTATATATTACTCAAATTATCTAAAAAGATTTGGATCTTATCTTTTATTAAACGGTTATGCAAATGATTTTAGGCTTACTGAGCCCTCTAAAGATAATATTGCATTCCCCAAAGAAGTTATTGGAGGTAGTCATCATATGGGGACGGTTCCTTTTTTGAAGTCTGAAGAATTAATAACTAAGAAATTTTTTTTAAAAGATTATAAAAACTTATATGTAGTAGGAACATCTGCATTTCCACTATCTGGATTTGAAAATCCTACTCATGCGGCCATGGCAATTTCTCTAATTGCTTCAGAAGATATAATAAATAAATCAAAAAAAATAAAGCCATGACTAAAGGATTCAATTCAAGGAGAGATTTTTTAAAGATTTTATTTTTAACCCCAGGGATAATAATTTCATGGAATATTTTTAAAGATCCAATTCTTTTAAGTATTTTTAAGAATAAAAATCAATTTATAAAAGAAATAAATACAAAAAGAATTTTTTATTTAAAAAATAATCTAAATCAAGAAATCAAAAATGATCTCAATAATAATCGAACAATATGGTTAGGTAAAAGGCTATATACTTATGCAGAATTATTTTAATTTTTACTATTTTTTAAAAATATAAGAGATAATCATGAGTAAATAATAGTTTTAGAAATACCCCTCACATACTTTGAAAAATTTGCAGATTGTAAAGAGAAAAATTTTTCTAAAAAAGAATTTTCCTGCAAAATTAAAATTTAAAACATTTAAAAAGAAAATACAAATAGTTTTTATATAGAAATCAGTATTTTCATTTATAGAAAATATATAAATTAAGCTAGATAGATATAATATTTAGGCAAAATTAGTAGATTTTATCTTATCTTTTTGATATAAAAATTTACCAAATTAACTGATTTAAATAGAAAATTCTAATGGAGCCAAGCGGACTCGAACCGCTGACCCCCTGCATGCCATGCAGGTGCTCTACCAACTGAGCTATGGCCCCATAATAAAATTATATATTCTCACAATATAGTATTCTTAATAAATTATTAAAAGAGAAGATGAAAGTTGCATTTCTATTTTCTGGTCAATACAGAAAAATTGACTCAAATATATTTAGAAAAAGCTTATCAATTCTTACAAAAAGTTTAGATTATGATGTCTACTGTTATAGCTGGGAAGAGGAAGGTAAATCTTTAAATCATGGTAATAAAATTGAAACCATTAATTCAAGTATTTCTGCAGAAAAAAAAATAATTAATCTTTTTGAAGGGTTTAATTTAAAAAAAATTGATAGTGAAAATTACAAAAAATTTAAAAATAATCTAAGCACTGATTATAAATATATTTATAAATCAAAATCGTACAAATTAGGGACTATAAATTGCTTACCACAAATTTATACACTGCATAAGTCTTATGAACTTTTACTGCCTTTTATTGATGAATATCAATTAATTTTTAGATGTAGACTAGATTCACTTTTTATTCATCCGTTAAATATTTTTCCTCTCGAAGAAATAATGAAGAGTAATAATCTTTATACATTAAATTTTGGTAGAGCTTTTTACCCTAATAGAGTTTATGATATTTTTTTTGGCGGATCTGTGAATTCAATGTCATTCTTAAATAATATATGGTGGGATTTTCCTGAATTAATAGGAAATGATTATGATAATAAATTAGATCGAAGAGATTGCTGTAGAGTTATTTTTCTATCTGCATTAACAAAGAATATTCATGTCAAAAGTTTAAAAACTAGAATTTGTGACATATATAGAATTAACTATAATTCGCAATACGAATTTTACTTGTTAAGTTCTCATATATGTAGTTTGAATTTAGACTCTAAATCATTTAAAGCTATTTTCTATTTTTTTAAATGGTGTATTTTCAGAAAAACAAATTTAATAAAACTATTATTTATCTTTTTTAAAACCTTACTTCTAATACCATTATCATATATAAAGCGTATTAAATACATCTAAATTCCAAAAAATTCTTTTGCCCATTTAATAAAATTTAATTAAAATAATCACACAAATTTTTTGCATTCCTCGAGATATTTATTGCATTTGCAGTTGGGAATGGATTAGTATTAGAAAAATCATTTACAAGAATCCTTCCAGCATGAGGTAAATCTGTAATAATCTTATGACATTTAATATTAAATTCTTCTAAAAATTTTTTGATATTATTTTCTTCTGAATTAGGCCTCGAAGTGGTAATTATAAGTTTTGAATGAGGCGAATTAAGTAAATAATTTGATAAAAAATTTAAATTCTCATTTATTGGTGAATATTGCCAAGGCGGACTTGAAAATTTACTAGAGTTTTCAACCAGCACTCCATCAAAATCACAAAAAATTGATTTAGTTTTCTTTATGTAGTTTTTAAATTCTATTGCAGTTCCATAATCTTCATAACTATGAGCCTTTTTGGAATGGAAAGTAATACCCTCCAATAGTAGTTTTTGTATTATGTGTGATATATAGAGATTTTCATTGGCATCGCCACCAATTTCATCATAAGTATTTAAAAATTGTGTGGAAGAATTAAAACTATACCCTCCACAACAGAACTTATCACTAATTACCTTCTTCTCAGCAATTAATTCAATTTCGTCAAAATTATTACTGTTTAAAAAACTCTTTGAGCTTGCTGCTACCAACTCCAAATCAGCTAAATTTACATATGCCACACTATTTTCCGATTCTGGTTTGTAACTAAAGTAATTATCACAATCTTTAATAAAGAAAGAAAAGTCTTGATTAGTACTCTTTAAAAACCTAGCTATGGTTGAAGGTTGGGATGGTGTGGGACTATTTAAAATAAAAATATTAACTGGAATATTTTTTGCGGTTTTTGATAAACTCCGTTTTAAAAAATCAGGTGCTATAAATTCAGAATGTTCATTTAACATAATCAGAACAACTTCATCTACAAATTCCATATTTATTCCACTTAAAGCTTTTTCGACCATCAAGCTTCCATCAGGTAAAGTCAAAAGCCATTTTGGACGCATCCCAGGATATCTTGATGATTTCCCAGCAACTGGCAAAAGTATTTTCATAAATTGTTTCTTTTAAAATATTTTAAAGCATATTCATAACATTCTCTTAAACCTCTTTCAATACTTACTTTAGGAATATATTTCAAAGTATCTATCAATCTAGAAATCTCAGCTTCTGAGTATTTATTAACTTCTTTTGAAATTAGATCTTTTGAAAGAGATAATTTCCTATTAAAAAGTTTTGGGTATTTATCCCAATAGTTGCTTGCAGATAATCTTTCTATATCAACATTCTTCCCTGAAATTTCTGATAATTTTTCTACTATTTGATTCACAGAATATGTATTACCAGTCCCTATATTAAGTGCAATAAAATTATCTTTATTATCAGAAAATAATATTTTTTTAACAATCTCAAATACGTCAAAAATATAAATATAATCCCTTCTTTGTTCACCATCAGAATAAAGAAATGCTGTTTCATTCTTTATCAAACACTTTAGTATGTAACCAATTAAAGGAGGTTGTTTCCTAAAATAATCTTGCCTTGGACCATAAAGATTAAATAATCTTAGAGCCACTGTATTCAATCCATAACTTCTTGAATATGAAGATAAAGCATGTTCTGCACACATTTTTGAGGTTGGATAAACTAAGTTCGTAGTCTTATGCTCAAATTCCTTAGACGGGAAAGAAGTATCATTTTCATAGATAGCACCTGAGCTAAAAAATATTAATTTAGCACAGCCTATTTTTGAACAATAATCTGCCATCCTTATAGTGTTTATAAGATTATTTTCATAACTTTTAACTGGGTCAATTTCATTTTCAGGTAAAGGTGCAATTGCTGCACAATGTATCACAGCGTCAAATGATTCTAAATATTTTTTATTACTAGTAAATTCTTTAATACCAACTTCTAAAAATTTTAGATTCAAACCTTCAAGTCTATTTTTATACCCATAAGAAAAATCGTCTAAACCTATTATTGATATATCAGAATTATATTTATTAAAATAGTCAATTAAGCTAGATGCCACAAATCCAGCACTTCCAGTAATTAATATTTTCATGATAATTTTATGATTGAACTTCTCAGATTTGCCATTAACCAATTCTTAGTCTCATTATTCTTTATATAAGGACATAATCTTGATAAATTCAAAGCATCGAAAAGTAAAATTTGCTTTCTAAAAATCTCTTCATAAAGTTTTACTTGATTTGGAACACAATTTTCAAAAAATAACTTTGATGAAGCCTTTTCTGGACCAGCTAAAGATCTGTAGGACCATCCATATTTAAGATCTTGGTATAGTTTTACAATATCCCATAGAGGAGAATTTATAAAAGTATCTATAAAGTCAATAAGATTTAATGAACCTGAAGTCGATATAATAATATTTGAAAGTGTTAAATCACCATGGCATGGGCCTACTGGTAACTTTAAAGTATGCTGTTGATCAAAAATTGACTTTAAATCTCTCACCAATTTATACATCTCTGAATCGAGATTTATTTTTAATAAAATTTCATCTAATTTCTTAACAAATATTGAACAATCTACATCTAAAATCTTTGAACGTTCAAAGTTTATATTTATTAAAATTGATAGTGCATCTTTTATTTTCAAGGAAATATTTCTTGAACCAATTGTAGAGATATCTGAACCAGAATGACCTTCAATATATTCCATACAAGCAATGAATTTATTATCCGATAATTCTGTTTTAAATACTTTTGGAGTTCTAATTATTAAGTCACTTATTCTGATTTCATCAAAATTTATTTGTTTAAGGATCGCCTTCTCACCTCTTTCGATATCATCCCATGTTTTTTTTATAAAAAACTTTCCATAATTTGATTCAAGCTCTATTTTTTCTTTCGAGTTAGATTTTTCTCTAATTCTTCCTAGCTCATTATTATTTTCTAGGAAAAATCTTTTTTTTTGATCTGACATCAAATTATTATTAATTTTAAATGTTTTTAAAATATTATCTTATTTAAGTTATTAATTAAATATTTGCTCGTTGAAAATTCATCAAATCATAATATATTTACGAAAATTAAGTTCAGTATTAGTCTTTATTGCTTTTTTATTATGAAGAATGATATTCTTAATTATGTCTTTGAAAGTGAGTAGATAGTTAATCTTGAGCAGTCTATCTTTAAAAAAATTTGGTTATTTTTTCTTATTTCCATTTTTTTTATTGACCACTAGTCCATTAACTTCTGCTGAAAATTTTAGCATTGAAAAAGAAACTATAAAATCAGAGGAAGTATTATCAAAAGAAAAAATTGATACACCTTACATTTTAGATACCAATGACATTTTAGAAATTATATTCAAAGGTATTAATATCTTTTCTGGGAAATATGCCATAAATGAAGATGGTTATATTTATCTACCTGAAATTAATGAATTTTTTGTTAGAGGATTAACTATAAAAGAATTAGAAAAAATACTAATAAAAAAATATGAAGAATTTATTTTTAATCCAGAACTAAAAATTTTATTGTCTAAACCAAGGCAAATAACAATTTATTTGGGTGGTGAAGTGAATTCTACAGGGATATTTAATTTTAATTCAGATATCGAAGAGGATATTGAAATCCCAGCAATTTCTCCAAAAATATTTGCCTCGAGAGGTTTAAATAATAATTCTTCCAAGTTGACCTCAAACAATCAAGCAATCATTTACCCACGAGTGTTTGATGCTCTAAAAAAAGGAGACGGAATAAAGAAAAATGCAGATTTATCGAGAATAATTGTGAAAAGAATAATGCCTAGGAGTAGTGGAGTAGGTGAGGTTTTTACTGAGCTGGACATCCTTTCATTGATGCTTGAAGGAGAACAAAGCCAAAACATAATTCTAAGAGATGGCGACTCTATAATTGTTCCTAAAAGCGAAAAAAATTTGCATGAGCAATTTCTAGATATAGCAAGAACAAACATAAATCCAAATACTATAAGGGTCTATGTAAATGGGAATGTTCCCATGCCTGGATTAATTAATTTGCCAAGAAATTCGTTTATGTATGATGCAGTCGCAGCAGTAGGAGGTACAAATTATAATACAGGCTCAATTGAACTAATAAGATTTGACGTAAATGGAAATAAAAAAACTATCAAATTAGGCTCCTACTATCCTAAAGGCAAGAAAAATAAAAATAATCCCAAGTTAATAAGCGGAGATTTAATTTTGGTTAGAAAAAATATTCTTGGGAAAACATCATCTATAATTACTGAAATAGGTTCTCCATTAATAAATGCGTACGGGATTTATAGTCTCTTTGATTAAATAATATGAATTTCAGCAAAATTGATAAAAATTATTTTGATAAAGAATTTGATCAAAACAATATTGACTTGAAAATACTTTTAAATATTTTTTTGAGAAATAAATTTTTAGTTTTATCAATTACTCTTTTTACAACCTTATCAACAATTATCTATAGTTTTATCGTTAAACCAGTTTGGGCAGGGAGTTTCAATATAGTTATAAAAGAAAGAGCCAACAATAATAATTTAATTAACAGTTTAAATAGTAACATTTTAAGATCATTAGCAAAATCAAGAAGTAGAGATAATAAAACCCAAGAATTAATATTGAAGAGTCCTTCAGTCCTTATGCCAGTCTATAAATATGTAAAAGAATACGAATCTATAAAAGATAAAAATTTCAATCCAAAATCATTCAAGAGATGGATCAAAGATGGACTTGATATAAAATTTGAAAAGGATTCAAACGTCTTGAAAATAAGATATGAAAATAACGACAAGAAACTAATACTTAATGTACTCAATAAAATTTCAAACGAATATCAAAATTATTCGAAGCAAGATCGTGAAAAGCAACTTATAAATACATTAGATTATTTGGATAATCAGCAAAAAATAATGAGTAAAAAAGCATCTAATTCTCTAAAAGTATTGAATAAATTCAATATAGAAAATGGTCTTGGCGATATTGATGGTTTTGTTTCTTTAGATAGATCCGACATAGATATATCTAATGGGAGTAATATTAATGAATTAATAGAAGGTCTTAGTTCGAATTTACCGACATCTAACTTTAATAATATTTCTACATATTCTCCAAATTCTTCTAAAGCTGGACAAAGATTTATGAAACAGTTTGCACAACTGGAAAAATATGAGGCGCAATATTTAGACTTATCTACAAAATTAAAGGATAGTTCTAAGTACCTAAATGAACTCAAAAATAAAATCTCAAAATATAGGTCTTCACTTCAACGTCCTAATGAAATATTACTTAAGTTTAAAGAATTAAAAAACGAAGCTGAAAGAGATCAAGATTTATTAATCAATATAGAAAAAAATTTAGAAATAATAAAACTCGAAAAGGTTAAATCTCCTACTCCTTGGCAATTAATTTCAATCCCTACATTAGAAGACTACAGAGTGTCTCCTAGAAGGTCAATTCTTACAATCCAATCTTTATTAATTGGATTTATTGGAAGTTTTATTTTTGCTGCATTTAAAGAAAAAAATTCAAAAAAGGTTTATGAGTTGCAAGATATCCAAAGCAAACTTTCAATAAAATATATAGACACAATTTATTTATCAAGTATCCAAATAAGCTTAAAATTGATAAACGAAATTATTATTGATAATTCATCCAAAGAAAAAAATTTAAAAATCTGTATAATAAATATTTCAACTTTTGATTCAATAAATTTAAAAAATAAGTTTTCAAAATTTAAAAATTTGGAAGCTTCTGTTGTCACTTTAAATGATGATTTAGAACTTGAAGAATACAATCAGATTTTAGTATTTATTGAAAGTGGCATGATTAATTTAAACAATACAATAATACTAAATAAACTAAATCGTATTAAAAAGAACAAATTTATTGGATGGTTTTTAATAAATCCTAAAAAAATAAATGACTAAGAATTTAGTTATGTTTAATTGGTTATCTATAAATATGAAAAATAAACCTCTAATAACTATAAGAAAAAAAACTTTATTATTATTTTTGATATTGTTATTTTTTGATTCTATAAAAACTAGTAATAAAGTCTTTTCTACTGACAACCTAAATCTTTCTAAAAAAGTTTATGAGAAAAAAAAGATAATGAATACAAGTTTAGAAACACAAGAAATAAATTGGGAAAGAATAAATAAAAAAAAATATGAAGAAATTATCTGGGAAAGATTCAATGCGAATAAATTCGATGAAAATTTTTTTGAATTTAAAAATAAACAAGAAAAAACTTATACTCTAAACTCTCTAAATAGATCAATAATTTTTAATAACAATTTAATAGGCCCTGATATTAGCTGGATAGTACCAAATGGGTTTAAATGGAACAAAAAATACAAATTTGATTTAAGTTTTAGAGGTCACAATACAGTAATTCCTGAACCAAAAGAAAAAAATTTTTTTGGGTGGAATAATGGCGATGCATTGGGATTGATATCATATCAGCTTTTAGATAATGAAAAAACAAGTTTTGGACTTAATTTTGGTATTAGAAGTTTATACAAAGGTAATCAAGCTGCTGGTGGTTCAACCTCCATAGGTGAAGGTATTTCATCTGGATTTAGATGGGATTATGCAATTTCAGACACTTCTGGTTTAGCCTTTGGTGCTGAGCAGCTTATTCATTATGACGACAAAACTGATTCAGGAAGAAATCTATACATCACTGCATCAAAAGGTTGGTGGAGTTCAAAAGATAAAGATATGGACTTATTTCCTTTATATATAGCAACAGCTGGTTTAGGTACGGGAAGGATGGCTGTTGGTACTGTTAAAGGTTTATGTAGCAAGAAAATAAGTTCAGGGACAGAATTTGTACATAGAGATTTATGTTGGTCACCTATTTTTTCTTTAGCAAGTGTTTGGAATCATAAATTATCAACTTTTTTTGAATATAATAGTAGATTTTTTATTCTTGGGACTTCATTAGCTCCTTCACAAAATGTACCATTAAGAGGTTCTTTTGCATTAATACTTTCAGACCATGTTGATAATTATAAGCTCCATAACTTTGACGAATTAAATTGGGTTTTTAATTTGAGTATTGGCTTGTAAAATTTTTCTATATTTTTCTCCACACTGCTAACAACCTTCCTTGTATCTGAACTTGATCTGACTCTACAATAATTGGATCATAATTTGGATTTGCTGCTTCAAGAAATATTTGTCCTCCTTTCTTAACAAAATACTTTAAGGTTGTTCCTAAACCAGGAACCATCGCACTAACAATAGTTCCATTTCTAAGAGAGTAGGAATCTTTTATTGGCTCCATCAAAACCATATCACCATGTGCAATACATGCATCTATCATTGAATCTCCATTAACAGAAAGTGCAAAAACATCTTTCTTCTTTAAAAAATTAGAAATATCTAAATTTTCCTGAACATCAGAATAAGATTCAATTAAACCTCCAGCTGCGACTGAACCCATTATTGGTACACCTTCAATTATTTCATCAACTATTTGCATTGTTCTTGCTTTACCTTCTTGCCA
>CESP01029510.1_pt1 | contig 36716 bp, 31 predicted proteins | sample 531211 | NCBI WGS metagenome assembly CESP01 (sample SAMEA2622074, study PRJEB7988) | marine metagenome | biome: marine biome (ENVO:00000447); feature: surface water layer (ENVO:00002042); material: "saline water (ENVO:00002010), including plankton (ENVO:xxxxxxxx)" | depth 5 m | reverse complement strand
ATATTTAGATGCTATCAAGAGGCTTTAATTATCAAAAAAAACTTTTGGAGCAATAATTTCGTCTGGATCAATTGATTTTTTCAAGGTTTCAAGCAATTTAAGCTTTTGCTTATATTGTGGAAATCTGTTCCAGATGCCTTTTTTCCGTTTTCCAATACCGTGTTCTGCGCTTGGAGAGCCCCCAAAGGATTTTAAAATTTCATAGACCACAGAAACTTGCTCATCATTTTGTTCTTCAAAGATTATATTCAAGTGAATATTCCCATCTCCAAGATGACCAAAATTGAAGATTTTTGCTTTAGAAATATTCATTTCAACTTCATTCATAAACTTTTCTGTCGATAGCTTGTCGACACAAAAATCAAATTTTACTGCGCCCATCTCAGAGAGCTTGACTGGAAGAAGTTCTCTTTTTTCCCAAAATAATTTAGTTTGTCTTGAATTAAGTAGATTTACATCCGAAACTTTTTCTGCGACATCGCGAAGAAAATATTCTATCTTATGCTCTGAATCAGAGTTTAGCTCTATAAGAACCTCATATTTGCTTGGCGCTTCATTGCTTAAAAGTAGCTGCGAATTAAGATCTAAGAACTCAATGGCTGAAATAATATCTGAAGGCTCTTGAATAATCTTATAAAGATCATCTAAGGAGTCTGCATTAAGACAGATTGATTCTGAGAATTTTGGTTCTGGGTAAGTTTCGAATGTAACATCAAGAATGAAACCAAAAACGCCCTCTGAACCAATAAATAGTTCCATTAGATCTGGTCCACTAGCATCTTTTTCAGCAACCTTTCCTAAAGGGGTTATTTCACCATTTGGTAAAATAACTGTCATATTCCTAACGTGGTTTTTTGTTGATCCATATCCAATAAATTTTGCACCCGCAGCATTAGTTGCCACATTGCCACCAATCATTGAGGATGATGTCGAGGAAAAGTCAATTGGCAGTATTCGAGATTTTTCTTTGGCCATTGATTTAGCGGTTTCTGTAATCACACCAGCTTGGCACTTCAATCGGTGAGAGCCTTTGATCCAGTTAATTTCATTTAGGTTCTTCATGCTTACTACTATTTCTTTACAAACTGCAGTCGCACCGCCACTAAGTCCAGTTCTCCCACCAGATGGCAATAGTTTTAAACCTTTTTTTTTGGCAAAATAAATAATTTCCTGAATGTCTTTTGCTGTCTCTGGAAAAAAAATTGCTTGAGGATCAGGCTCTATACCTTTATACCAATCCTGGCCATATTCAATTAAAGTTTCCGAATCAAACTTAATTTTTTTAGATCCAAATTTTTTTTCAAGCTCTTTATTAATTTTACTCATTTTTTAAAGACAAAGTAGTTTCTGTAAAGAAAGACTATTATAAAAGCAAAGGGGGTTGTAATGATTTTTTGAATCAAGATATTTGAGATATTAAAAGACTCCAAAACAGCAAAAATTACAGCTGTTATGATTGCACCCATCACCCCTCCTAAAAAGTAAGCTGAAAACTCTACAGTAGGCTTATCCCCAAGCCAGCCCTTGGGAAATACAAAATTCTTAGCTAGGACATAACTTACCATTGTTCCAGATATGTAACAGAAAAACGCAATTATAGCTCTATCAACATTAAGCAAGTAGTCGAGAATAATTAATAAAGTGAAATCAAAAACAAAAGCTGCAAGATTCGTTCCACCATATTTTACAATTCTAGGAATTTTCATTAATTGTTAATGACCGGTGCTATTGTAAAATTGATCCCGCTTACATCAGAGCCAGAAACTATGAAGCTACCGCCAGTGTAGTCTCCTCTAAGGTCTCCAGGTCCACAGATACCTTCATCGGTAAATGACAATACATCTCCAAAGGTTGTGCAAGCAAATACATCGTCATATGTGTCATTAGGAACTTCTCTAATTCTAAAATTAGCCACACCTTCTTCCATTTGCATAACATCACATGGAATGATTTCATTTTCGTCGTTGACTGCACAGATCCAAAGTTGGTCGACAGTTGCTTTGATCTTTTCTTCGCCGCTGGAAAATAGGACGGGGATAGAAGTAGAGGGCTGGTCCCCAATAAATTCGAAAATAATTAAAGATACATAGTTTCCGCTAGAAAGTACTGATCTATTTATTTTTACTTTGTACTCTCCTATGCCCCCACTATCAACACTTAGTTGTTCAACGCTTACCGATGAAGTCTGGTCTTGAATTATAATATTTGAAATATTTCCTGACCCAGATAAATTGAAAGTTTTTTCGCTTAAGGCATAACCCAGAAATAGTCTATCTGGTTCTACAAAGCTGTAATTAAGCATATCACCTGAGATACCATTCTGAACATTTGTAATACCTTTTTCCATATTCATAAGACCATATCCATAAAAGTCATCTTTTCCAGGATTCCCTATGTCTTTTGTAAGGTTGCCAGATCTCAAATAATCTTTTAACTGTGCATGAGTTAAATCAGGTTGCAAATATTTAAGTATTGCAAAATATGCTGATACATGTGGTGCTGCCATTGAAGTGCCATTGTAAGCCTGTAACCCTTTGTAAGATTCCCCGTCATAGGAAGAGTTTTTAAATGAATACGCCATAACCCCATCTCCTCTACCATTACCATCTAAATCCTCAGAATTCTGACCGCCAGGAGCAGCAATATCTACATAATTATTAAACGATGAAAAAGAAGATCTCTTTTCATCAAATTTTGTTGATGATACTGAGAATGAGTATTCACAGGAAGCAGGGAATCTGATGGCTGAATTACCTTCATTTCCTGCTGAAGCAACTACAAATATTCCGTCATTTTTCATGTTTTCAATTTCTTCACAAATTACTTGATTATTTCCTCCACCTCCCAAACTCATGTTTACTATATTTACTGAGCCATTGGTATCCGCATCGTAAGAAGTACCTGAGTCATTTTCTTTGCCCTGGATATAATAAAATGCTTGAAGTTGATCATAACTCGAACAACCTCCGCCTCGCTCGCTTCTGTCTGAGCCACAGACTCTAAGTGGTAATGCTTTGACAGCTAAACCATTAATTTCATTCCCATCATTATTTGCAGACATTGTTGTAGCAACATGTGAACCATGGCTTCCAAAAATTTCACCATCAGACTGTACTGGCTGAAAGTCAGGATCAGTTGGATCAGAATCTAATCCATCACCATCAAAAGAAGCATCAGTATTTGACACGAAGTCGTAACCACCACTTACAAAAGATGAGTTTTCAAAAGCTAAAGAATCGCTGGCTGGTGAACCAGAATCAAGCACTGCAACAACTATATTTTTAGTTTCTTGTCCTATTAAATCAAGCGCTTCCTTGGCTTTGATTTGACGTAGATTCCACTGAAATTCATCATAGAAAGGATCAGGACTGAATGGCACAGGATCTGCATCAGGATAATAAATATGATTTAAATCAATTAGCCAATTTGGAAATTCCTTTCTTAAGAATTCTTTTATTTTATTTTTTTCAATCGTTTTAGAAATAGACTCTGACAGTGAGAATTCCTTTGAAACTTCCTCTATGCTTAAACTTAAACCATAAATTTCATTAAAATAATTGGTATCAAGTCTAGATTTGTTCAATCGATTAAGCCCCCCTTTTGTAGTAAAAAGATTTTGAATCAGTGACATTTCTGTTTCTGAAATCAATGAGCTTTTTTCTTTATTTTTTAAAAAAATGAATTCTCCAGTATCAAAGACTTCTTTTGAGGCTGTTTGTTGAAAAGATTGCAAACTTTCTACAAGGGATAAAGAGTATTTTGTCCCAATCTTAGCTTGGTCAGCTCTAACAGCAAGATAGAAAATACCGCTACCCGTAAAATTGAAGCTCTCTTGTTGGCCAATACTAGCACTAAACTCAATAGGGTTATTTAAGTCTTCAGAGTCATAAAGAAAAATATCAATATCGGCATTGCTTACAGCTTGATTCATAGTTACTTGAAGACTGCTCCCCTCCAAAGATAGAACATAAACATCTAATGTATCTTGAGTCACTTCTCCCTCTTCACTCGTATGTCGTCCAGAATAGCCTATTACAGTAGAAGGGGCATAGATTGGTTGAGCATTTGAACTAATGTCATTAGATAGGTATGAAAATGCTTTGTTTGGAACATCGGAGTCAATTATTACATTTCCTGTGAGTGTTACTTGCCCTCTAATATTATATCTCTCAGGTGCTGGGGGTGGTGTTGGAGCTGGTGTTGGTGTGGTGGCACCACCTTCTTCATTTGTACTTCCTCCGCCTCCGCCTCCACAAGCAGTAACCAAAATAATGGAAAAAATTAAAAACAAAATTCTTTTTGGAAACATAAAGTTAAGCGGCTACTTTTTCTATTTTTTTAAGCACAGTTCTAATCTTATCAATTCCCCAGTTAAGTTCTTCCTCTGTAATCGTTAAAGGAGGTGCATACCTTATTGTTGTCTCGTGGGTTTCTTTACATAGAATACCGTGCTCTAAGCACATCAACGATAAATCCTTTCCAGAAATATAATTTTTATCAATTTCAACGCCAAGCCATAGCCCTTTACCCCTTACTTCTTTAATAATTTTTGAATTCATGTTTTTAAGTGACTGTTTAAAGTAATCTCCCATAATTCTGCTATTTTCAATAAGTTTTTCCTCAAATAAAAGTTCTAGCGACCTTTTCCCAATTGCAGAGGCTAATGGATTGCCACCAAACGTAGACCCATGTGAACCAGGATTCATTAATTCAAGAACTTCTTTTTTGGATAGAAAGCATGAAACTGGTATAAATCCTCCTCCTAAAGCTTTTCCAAGAATTAAGCCGTCAGGCCGCCAGTTACAAAGATTTTCTTTGCAATCACAAGAACCACATGAGTGCTGAAATGCAAAAAGCTTGCCAGTTCGACCTAACCCGGACTGAATCTCATCTAGTATCATCAAGACATTACTCTCATTACATATTTCTCTTACTTTTGAAAGATAATCATTTGGAGGTACAACTATTCCTGCTTCACCTTGAATTGGCTCTATTAAGACAGCGGCAGTATTCTCATTAATTGCTTCTTTAATGGATTCAGCGCACCCAAATTTTACAGTTACAAACCCTGGCGTTAACGGACCAAAATCATCTTTTGGGTTTCCTTCGTCTGAAAAGCTTATAATCGTTGTAGTTCGACCATGAAAATTTCCTTCAGCAACTATAATTTCTGCTTTATCTGGTTTTACTTTTTTTACTCTGTACGCCCATCTTCTTGCAGATTTTATTGCTGTTTCTACTGCTTCTGCACCAGAGTTCATTGGTAATGCCATTTCAAAGCCACTTATGCTTGTTAAGGTTTCAAGATATGGGCCTAACTGATCAGTATAAAAGGCTCTTGATGTTAGAGACAATTTTGAAGACTGGTCGTGGAAAACTTTTAATAATTCAGGATGAGCATGTCCATGACTTACTGCAGAGTAGCCTGACATCATATCAAGATACTTATTATCATTAATATCCCAAGCCCAAACTCCTTTAGCCTTTGATAGCACTACAGGAAGTGGCTTATAGTTTTCAGCACCAAAATTTGACTCTTTCTTTATATATTTTTTTTGAATATCATCTAACACAAGCGTATTCTAATCAAAAATTGATTCTATAACTAGGAGAATAATGAAAAGACAATCCACTGATCACATATTCATGATAGAGCCATCAGAATTCTATAGTAATCCTCAAACAGCAGGGTCAAATCATTATCAGAAAAGTGATAGCCAAATAAATAAAGTGAAGATTCTAGACAAAGCCATAGATGAGTTTAGAGCTTTTAGAGATAAGCTTATTGAAGCTGAGGTAAATATAACAACGTTTAAAGGTGATAAAGGTTGTCCCGACCATATTTTCCCAAATTGGTTTACAACTTTTGAAGATGGTTCTATGCAAATTTTTCCAATGAAAGCAGAGAATAGAAGGCTTGAAAAAAATCCAAGAATGATTGATACGCTATCCAGGTCTTATAAGATTACGAATGATCTTAGTCATCTTGAAGAGAAGGGTATTTTTCTAGAATCTACAAGTAGCATGGTATTCGATAGGGTTAATAGGATAGCTTACGTTACTCTCTCACCTAGAGCTGACAAATCCTTAGCAGAGAAATGGTGTAGTGCGAATGGATATTTACCAATGATATTTGAAACTGAAAGTCATACTGGTCAATCGATCTATCACACAGATGTTCTTATGTACGTTGGTACAGAGATGGTTGGAATCTGTTTGGATGTTATCAAAGAGCCCTTTAGAAATGGTGTCAAGAAGCTAATTGAGAGAACTCATGATTTAATGGAAATAGAGAGCCCTCAACTTTTATCATTTTGTGGAAATTGTCTTGAAGTCATTAACAAAAATAAGGAGCCCTTACTAGTAATGTCCTCAAGATCGGAAAGTGCCTTAACTAAAATACAACGCGATAAGATTAATCGTTTCTATAAACATATAATTCATTCTGACTTAACAACTATTGAAAAGTACGGTGGTGGTTCAGCTAGATGTATGCTTTCTGAACTTTTTTAATCTTCTGCGAACTCTAACTTCAGTCTCCCTTGTCGGCCAACCTCAACAAGTTTTACCTTAATATTATCGCCTTCATTGATAACATCTGTTAAATGTTCAAAATCCTCTTTAAATTGGGAGATGTGAAGTAATCCATCTTTTCCTGGCATAATTGTAATAAAGGCCCCGAAGTCAACAACTTTTGCGACGACACCCTCGTATATTTTGCCTTCCTCAGGTTCCGCACAAAGAAGCTCAATTTGTGCTTTAGCTGCTTCTGCTACTTCTTTATTTTCACCAAAAACGTTTACTTCGCCTGAATCTTGTAATTCAATGGTTACACCAAATTCTTCTTGTAAACCTTTTATAGTTGAACCACCTTTGCCAATTACAACTTTCACTTTGTCTTTATGAACTTTGAATTTGCAGAAATAAGGTGCTAAACCAGTTAGCTCGTTAGGCTTAGATAGAACTTTATCCATTTCTCCCAGGATATGCATTCTTGCTTCTTTCGCCTGCAGTAACGCTTTTTCAAGGATTTCTTCATTTATTCCTTCAATCTTTATATCCATTTGTAAACCAGAAACTCCATTTTTAGTTCCAGCAACTTTAAAGTCCATATCTCCTAAGTGATCTTCATCACCAAGAATATCGGTTAAGACCTCATATCTTTCACCATCTTTTACTAATCCCATTGCAACTCCTGCAATATTCTCTTTAATAGGAATCCCAGCAGCCATCATTGCCAAGCTACCACCACATACTGATGCCATTGAACTTGAACCATTTGATTCTGTAATTTCACTTACAACCCGTATTGCATATGGAAACTCTTCTAAGCTCGGTACTGCAAACTGCAAAGATCTTTTAGCTAAAGCACCATGTCCTATCTCTCTTCTTTTAGGCCCCATTGGAAAACCTAGTTCTCCAACACTGTAACTAGGAAAGTTGTAATGAAGCATAAAATTATCCACTACCTCTCCCTGAAGAGCATCAATTTTTTGAACATCTCTTCCTGAACCAAGTGTTGCTGTGACAATAGCTTGCGTTTCACCTCTTGTAAATAAGGCTGAGCCATGAACTGAAGGTAATAAATTTGTTTCGATGTCAATATTTCTTACCTCTGTAAGGCCTCTTCCATCAATTCTTTTTTGCTCAGCAAGAATATTTTCTCTAACGATCTCTTTTTCAACTTCTTTAAACTGTTTTAAATAGCTGTTATGCAGTTCATCATCCAGACCGTCAAGCAGCTCAATTTTAACCGCATTAATTTTTTCTCCTCTTTGTTTCTTGTCAATTGTTGTGAAAGCGTCTGATAAGCCATTGGAACATTTATCTTTAACCTCTGAAAATATTTTTTCCTCTTCTTCTTGCAAAGGGTTTAGGAATTCACTTCTTTCAGGTAAAACTTCTTTTGCAAAATCATCTATTGCTTTTATTACTGGCTTCATCTCCTGATGTCCAAAGAGTATTGCTCCAATCATTAAATCCTCACTTAATTCATTTGCATCAGATTCAACCATTAGAACTGCACTTTCAGACCCAGCAACCACCATATCTAAATCAGAATCTTTAAGTTCAGCAAAAGATGGATTTAAAACATATTCGTCGTTCACAAATCCAACTCTTGCAGCAGCCATTGGCCCATTAAAAGGAACATTAGCAATAGACATAGCTGCAGATGCTGCAATTAACGCCACTACATCCGGTGGATTATCTTTATCAAGTGAGAGAAGCATACAATTTACTTGAACTTCGTCTTTAAAGAAATCAGGAAATAATGGTCTTAGTGGTCTATCAATCAATCTAGAAGTCAGAGTATCAACTTCAGTTGGCCTTCCTTCTCTTTTAAAATAACCACCTGGAATTTTTCCTGCAGAATATGCTTTTTCCATGTAGTGAACACTGAGTGGGAAGAAATCTCTTCCTTCGGAACTTTGCTTTGTCACTACTGCACACATTACTACGGTGCCACCCATTGATGCAGTAACCGATGCGGTTGCCTGCCTTGCTATCTTCCCTGTTTCTAATACAAGTGTCTTTGATCCCATTTGGATCTCTTTCTTTAAATATTTACTCATTTTTTAATCTCTTAGTTTTAATTCTTTAATAATTTTTTGAAATGAAGAAGGATCTTTTTTCTTAAGGTAGGAGAGCAATTTTTTTCTTTCACTCACAATTTGAAGCAAACCAGTTCTTGAATGGTTATCTTTTACATGTTCTTTAAAATGTGTTTGTAATTCTTCAATTCTCTTCGACAAAAGAGCAATTTGAACAGCAGTAGAACCAGTATCTTTAGCATTACTCCCATATTTTTTAATTATGTCTGCTGTACTGTTTTTACTTAAACTCATTAATCTATCTCCTCAATTTTAAATATTGTTTTTGGAACTAAGCCCCTGTTTTTAATTAATTCACCAATGCCTAAAAATTTTTCTTCAAAAAAAACTAGATGTTTTCCTAATTTGTTTTTAATTTCGGTCTCAACACTTGAGCCATTATGAAATTTTTTTACCTCAGAAGATCCTATTTTTACCTTTGGAAAATTTTTTAAAATTTCTTCAATGGGCTTAACATACTGCATTTTTTCTCGATTGTCCAAGTTTTTTATGATGTTAAATTGAACGCTATCATCTAAAGTCCAATCGCCTATTGAAGTTCTTTGTAGATTTTCCATAATGCAATTGCAGTTAATCTTTTTTGCTATATCTACACCTAGAGTTCTTACATATGTTCCTTGAGAACAGCTAACTGAAATAGAAAAATAAGGATAGTTAAAATCTATTAATTTCATATTAAAGATATTTACATCACTTTCTCTTATAGGGGTTTCTTTTCCAGATCGTGCAAGCTTATACATTGGTGTTCCATTGACCTTTTTCGCAGAAAATGAAGGGGCTATCTGTTTGTAGCTTCCAATAAAACTCTCAATTGATTGAATAAGCTCTACTTCGGATGGGGCTTGTTCATTGTCATGACTCGTAATCTCTCCCTCAACATCCTGTGTATTTGAAGAGACACCCAATTTAAATTTCGCCTTATATCCTTTATTCTCTGATGAAAAATATTGAATAAATTTAGTAGATTTATTAAAAAATATGGGTAGCAGGCCTGTAGCAATTGGGTCTAGAGTTCCTGCATGACCCGCTTTTTTGAAATTTAGTTCTTTTTGAACCTCTTTAAGTGCCTGAAAGGAAGAAATTCCTTTTTCTTTATTTAGAAGAATCACACTCATTGGTTCTTATTTTTAATTAAGCTATCTATATATCTAACTTCATCCAAATGATCATCATAAAAAAATTTTAAATTAGGTACTTTTTTTAATGGTAGGATTCTTGCTAATTCTTTTCTAATCTTCCAAGAATTTTCGTTCAAAAATTCAATTAGCTCTGACTTTGACTTTTCAGATTGAAAAGTCGAGATAAAAACTTTTGCAATTGATAGGTCTCTGGAAGTGTCTACGTGATTTACACTTAGAAACCCCAAATTATCTTTCAGTTCAGAATTTTGTATAAACGTTGCAATTTCTTTCTTAAGGTTATCGTTTATTCGAACAATTCTATCCTTTTCCATTAAAACTAAAGTGATCTTTTTTCTTCTTTTTGCTCAAAATTTTCAATAACATCTCCAATTTTGATGTCTAAATAATTTTTAATTCCAATTCCACACTCTGTTCCGTTTTTCACCTCTTTTACATCGTCTTTGAATCTTCTTAAAGAATCCAGTTCACCTTCATGAATGACAACATTATCTCTTAAAACTCTTACATGCTTCTCTCTTTTAACTAATCCCTCGACCACCATGCATCCTGCTACAAGGTTAAATTTTGGAGATTTAAATACTTCTTTAACTTCAGCTAAGCCCAAAATCTTTTCTGAAAAAATGGGATCAAGGAGACCAGATAGCAACCTTTTTGTATCCTCAATTAAGTCATAAATCACACTATAATAATTTATCTCTATTCCTTTTGACTCAGCAAGCGTCTTAGTTTTATTATCTGTTCTTACATTAAAACCCAGAACTCTTGCACCTGTTGTAATTGCAAGGTTAATATCTGACGAGGTAATTCCACCTACTCCATAACTTACTATGTCAACTTCTACCTCCTCGTTGCCAATTTTTTGAAGAGATGCCACTATTGCTTCACTTGTACCAGCAACATCAGACTTCACAATTATTCTAAGTTTATTGATCTTTTCTTGATCTAACATTTCAAATGCTGATTGAGTAGTCATGACATTTTTGTCGATAATTTCTTTTTGAAATGCAATCCTGGCATCTATGAGATTTCTTGCTTCTTTTTCCGATGGCATTACAAAGAATTGTTCTCCTGCAGCAACACAATCCTCTAGACCAAGTATTTCAACTGGAGTAGAAGGACCTGCATCTTTAACTTGCTTTCCGGAACTATCTATTAATGTTTTTATCTTTCCTCTTTTCTCTCCAGCAACAATTACATCACCATGTTTAAGCAATCCTTTCTGAACAAGCAATGTGCTTAGAGGTCCTTTGAATCTATCCAGCTCAGATTCTAAAATAATACCTTGAGCAAGACCCTCTACTGGAGATTTTAGTTCTTGAATTTCTGATTCGAGATGAACAGCATCTAAAAGCTCATCAATACCTTCCTTTTTTAGAGCAGAAATTGGGAGGACTTGTATTTTCCCACCCCAATCCTCTGAAACAAGATCATGTTTTGAAAGATCCCCCTTTACTTTTTCTATATCTGCACCATCCAAATCAATCTTGTTCACTGCAACAATTATCGGGACTTTCGCTGATTTAGCATGTGTTATGGCCTCTATTGTCTGAGGTTTTACACTATCATTTGCAGCAACTACCAATATTACGATGTCTGTTGTATTTGCCCCTCTAGCTCTCATTGCTGAAAAAGCTTCATGTCCAGGTGTATCAATAAAAGTAATTATTCCTGTTTTTGTTTGTACTTCATATGCTGCTAAGTGCTGAGTAATTCCACCAGATTCTCCATCAACAACATTTGTAGACTTTATAGCATCTAGAAGTGAAGTTTTCCCATGATCAACATGTCCCATAACTGTTACTACAGGATGCCGCTTAGGTGCTTTTGTTTCATCTTGATAATTAATTTCAGGAATTGGATAATCTAATTGCTCTTCAACAACATTTTGCTCCTCCTCGTATTTAACAGTAAAACCGAATTCTTCAGCAACCAATACTGCGGTTTCCTGGTCGATCTCATCATTTAAAGACACCATCTCGCCGAGCTCCATCAGTTTTTTAATAACCTCATTCCCTCTTCTGCTTATTTTTCTAGAAAGATCGTTAACTCTTATTGATCCATTGATATTAACTGTTTTGATTTTTGTTTTAGTTTCTTCTTTTACTTCTGCCTTAGAATCTTTTGGCTTCGACTCTCGTGACGCTTTTTTTGTTTTTGGGGGTTTTGGTGTAACAGTAGTTGGAGGCTTTGGTTTTACAATAGTTTCTTGAGATGCCTGCGATATATTGGTTGTTTTTGAGCTCCTTATAAAGGAAAGTAGAATCTGTTTGTCATCATTTGAAACAGCATCGTCAATGTTTTTTTGAGGCAGTCCAGCTTGAATCATTTTTTCAAGAAGAGCCTCTGGATCTATCTTTAATATTTCTGACAATTTTTTAACTGACATATCCATAATAACGCCCTCCTTACTCAAACCATGGCTTTCGAGCCTCCATGATTAGAGCAGATGCCTCTTCATCACTTATATTTTCAACTATATCTTTAAGTTCCGGTACTGACATTTCAGCCAAATCTTCAAGTTTTTTAATTTTACTTGAACTTAATAAACTTAGAACCTCGTTAGTGATTCCTTTGAGGTTAATTAATGTCTCTTCCATAGTCGGATCATGAAAATCTTGATTAAATTCATCTTGGAGTAGAAGTTCACTTGCAAAATTTTTAATTTCTTCTGATCTTTTTTCTGTTTTAAAAAGGGTCAAATATAAATCATTACTTGCATCAACAATTTTTTCTAAACTGTCGACCTCTGATTCTTTTATTCTTTCAATCTCATCACCTGATAAAGACAATCTTACTCCAAGCTTTTCATATTTCTCTTCAAGTGTAGTTTGCTGATACTCCTTAAATTGTTCCCTGCTAAATACTTTAAATGACCAACCAATCATGTGTGTCATCAATCTTAGGTTCTGTCCATTTTTCCCAATAATTTGTGCTTGGTTTTCTTCTTCTACTTCCAGAACTAACGTACTTGTTCTTTCATCCACTAGTATTGAAAATATTTTTACCGGCGATAGGCAATTTACGACGAATTCTGCAGGATTATCACTATGTATGAAGATATCAATTCTCTCATTTCCAATTTCATTTGAAACAGCCTGTACCCTTGAACCTCTCATTCCAACACAAGCTCCAACAGGATCTATTCTTCCATCATAAGTTTTTACTGCTATTTTTGATCTGTAACCAGGATCTCTTGCTATGGCTTTAATCTCGATGGTTCCCTCTGATATCTCAGGAACTTCTTGGGTAAACAACTCTTTAATTAACCTCTCATCTGTTCTGCTAAGTATAATTTGTGGTCCTCTTGGGGTTTTTAAAATTTCTTTAATTACTGCTCTTACCCTGTCATTTAACTTGAATATTTCTCCTGGGATAATGTGTTCTCTTGGAATCTGCGCATTTAAGTCTTCTTCAATTTCAAGCAAAAGAAAATCCCTGTTAATTCTTTTGATTTGTCCTGAAACTACTTGTCCAACAAGATTTTCATATTTTTCAGTTATTTTGCTTCTCTCGGCTTCTCTAACTTTTTGAATGATTACTTGTTTAGCTGCTTGTGCTGAAATTCTTCCAAAATCAATATTTTCAATCTCTTTTTTAGCAACATCATCTACAAGAGTAAGGTCTCCTATCTTATCCTGTCTGATTTCAAATTCTTCATCTATTTCTTCCTGAGCAGAAATTGTCCACTGTCTAAAAGTTTGGTATTGTCCAGATGTTCTGTCGATAACAACGCTTATATCAGCACTCTCACCAACGAGTTTTTTTGTTGCACTTGAGATTGCCTCTTCAAGGGCTTCAAAAATAATTTCCTTGTCAACACCTTTTTCCATTGAGACTGATGTGACTACATCCAATATTTCTTTATTCATTTTCTTTTTTTAACTGATCCTCTAAATCTAATTTCCCTTTCTCAACATTGCTAAATTTGAGCAACAAAGTTTCTTCCTCTGTTTTGACAGAAATTTCTGAATCCAAAACGTTTAAAAGTGTGCCTTTCACTTTTCTAAGATTATTCACCTTAGTGAAGAGTGATAATGATACTACATCTCCAACAAATTTTTTATATTGATTTAAATAAAATAATTTTCTATCAACACCCGGTGATGAGACCTCAAAACTTTGAAAATCTAAAAATATTGATTCAAATTGAAAGGAATAATCTATTTCTCTACTAACCTTTTCACAGTCACTTATGTCAACGCCTGTAATTGCATCAATATAAATTCGTAATAATCGTCCTTTTCCTTGTACAGAATCAAATTCAATGCCCCAAAGCTCGCAACCACAGTTGCTTATAAGTGGAGCTAAAAATTCTTCAATATCTTTCTTCACCATTATATTGGTAGCGGGGGATGGATTTGAACCATCGACCTCCGGGTTATGAGCCCGACGAGCTACCAGACTGCTCTACCCCGCAGTGACGTAAAGGATAGTTAAAAGACTTAGATAGGTCAATATTTATAGTCTATAATTTAGCATCATATTGCCGAAGTGGTGGAATTGGTAGACACGCTATCTTGAGGGGGTAGTAAGCTTTGCTTGTGAGGGTTCAAGTCCCTCCTTCGGCACCAACGCTACTCTACAGGAGGCTCTTCAGGTTGCTCAAGAATTAAATTTTCATCAATATTTAAACTGAGGTCTTGCTTAGATAAAAATGCAAATAATAAACACAACACAAAAAATGCTGAAATTAATCCCCATGTAAGTTTTGATAAAAAGTTGCCAGGGCCCAGTGGTCCGAATAATGATTCCGAACTTCCCCCACCGAAAGCAGAACCTAAATCAGAACCTTTCCCTTGTTGCATCATAATTGAAGCAACAATTAAGATTGCAAGAACAATTATCAATATTTGTATAATCATGACTGCGCTATATTAGCAAATTCCTTGGGGTTTAGAGAAGCCCCACCCACTAAAACACCATCTAAATTTTCAATAGAAAGTATTTCTGAGGAGTTTTTAGAGCTTATACTCCCTCCATAGAGTACTTTTATACTGAATGAAAAGCTTTCTTTAATAAAAGATACCATATCAAAAATATCTTTTTTATCTGGAACCATGCCTGATCCTATTGCCCAAATTGGTTCGTAAGCAAAAATAATTGAATCACCTAAGTGTGTGTATTTTTGTATCTGATTAGCAATAAAATCTGTATGCTTTCCATTCTTTCTTGTATCAAGTGACTCACCAATACAAATAATTGGTGTTATTAGAGATTCCTTGAGAATACAAAATTTTTTGAAGATTTCTTCATCCGATTCATTTGCAGAACTTCTTCGTTCAGAGTGACCTAAGATACAATATTTCACACCTAAGTCCTCTAACATTTTAACTGACACCTGCCCGGTATAAGGTCCACTAGAATGCTGTGATACATTTTGAGCAGCAAGAGAAATATCCTTTGGAAAATCTTTACCTTTATAAAGGTGGCTCATAGGTGGAGCTACGATGATTTTGTTTCTAGATAGACTTTCGAAATTTTCCAGCCAGCTATTAATCATAGATGAATCACCATTCATCTTAAAATTCCCAACTATATACTTCATTTAATAAGAGATTTTAAATGTCCCATAACATCAGAAATCTGATTTTTATCTTTAGATTCGACCATCATTCTAATTTTATTTTCAGTGCCTGACTTTCTTATTGATATCCTTGCAGTAGGAAACTTGTCTTTAATGCCTTCAAGTTTTTCTTGTTTATCATTTCCATCAATTATTGTTTTATCTTTTACCGGAATGCTTTCCAAAACGTGTGGATAGCGTGCAATATCAGATGTAATATCTTTTAGTGCCTTCCCAGATTCTTGAATTGTTGCAAGAGACTGAATAAGGGCTATATTTGCATCTCCGCTTTCAGAATAGTTTCTCTGTATTATATGGCCCGACGTCTCTGCGCCCAATACTAGCTCTTGGTTTACAAGATCTCTTGATATAAATTTGTCACCTACTTTAGATCTAAATAATTTAATATTATGCTTTGCAAGAGCTTCAACTACTCCTTGATTTGTCATTTCAGTTCCTACAACAGCATGACTTCCACTAATATTCCTCTCAAGATTGCTTCTTGCTAATAAGTAGAGAAGATCATCTCCGTCAAAAACATTCCCCTCAGCGTCCGCAAGAACTAATCTGTCTCCATCTCCATCTACCGCTGCACAATAGTCAAACTCATACTCTTTTGCATATTTTTCAAATTGGGTTTGATCTAAAACTGCACTATCTACGTTTATATTGAAACCATCTGGATCACAATTTACCCTAATGACCTCTGCCCCGAGTTCCTCTAATAGCATAGGTGTTATTTTATAGTTTGCTCCATTTGCTCCATCAACAAGAATTTTCATATCCTTAAAACTATGTTTACCTCGAAGAGTGCTTTTACAATACTCAATATATCTGCCTGATGCGCTATCAATTCTGAATGCTTTACCCAGTTGAGATGCTTCGACAGGTTTTATTGGCAAATTAAGTCTTTTTTCAATCTCTTGTTCAAGATTTTCTGTCACTTTTCGACCATGTCTATTAAAAAATTTAATACCATTGTCTTGGTATGGATTATGACTTGCACTTATTACAACTCCAAACTGTCCTGCATAAGTGGCAGTTAAAAATGAGACTGCAGGTGTTGGAATTGGACCAGCCAACTTTACGTCAACTCCTGATGAAATAAAACCGGCTTGCAGAGCTGCCTCAAGCATATAACCAGAAACTCTTGTATCTTTGCCAATAATAACTGAATCGTAGCCTTTCTCAAGAATTATTTTACCTGTATGAAAGCCTAAATTAAGGCAGAATTCTGGGGTTATTTCAGTTTCAATGGGTCCCCGAAAACCATCTGTTCCAAATCTCATTCCTGAATATTATGTTATTTTACGAATCTTGAACAGGCTTTGAAGATGTTGTGGGTTTTGTTTTTGGTTTTGTTCCAGACTGGTTATCTGATTTGTCTCTTGGTAGTGCGCCTGCCATGATGTCAGAAATTTGATCTTGGTCAATAGTTTCATATTTTAAAAGCGCATCTGCCATACCATGAAGCTTATCTAAGTTTGTTGTGAGAATTGAAGCTGCTTTTTCATAACAACTTTGGATTATGTCTTTAACTTCTTTATCAATTTGCTTAGCGGTCTCCTCAGAAAATATTCTTTTCTTGTTTCCTGCAGATCTTCCTAAGAATGGGTTTTCGTCTTCGTCATCAAATTTGATTGTTCCAAGTTTCTCAGAGAATCCCCATTTAGTGACCATATTTCTTGCAAGCTCACTAGCTCTCTCGATGTCACTTGATGCACCAGTTGTGATGCCATCTCTGCCGTAGATAATTTCTTCAGCAACACGTCCTCCAAACAGGCTTGTGATTTGACTCATAATTGCTGTTTTTGAACTCATATACGTGTCTTCTTCTGGAAGGAACATTGTCACTCCCAATGCGCCGCCTCTAGGAATGATAGTTACTTTGTATACTGGGTGATGTTCTGGCATTTTTAACCCAACTATCGCATGTCCCGCCTCGTGATAAGCTGTCAGCTTTTTAGTATCGTCGTTTAAAATCATTGATTTTCTTTCGGCGCCCATCATTATTTTATCCTTTGCGTAATCGAGCATTTCATGGTTCACCTTTTTTTGGCCTTTTCTTGCTGCAAGAAGTGCTGCTTCATTAACTAAATTTGCTAAGTCTGCACCTGAGAAGCCAGGGGTTCCTCTTGCAATTACTTCTGCTTCGACACTTTTATCAACTGGAACTTTCTTTAAGTGCACGTTTAGAATTTGCTCTCTGCCTTTAATGTCAGGCAATCCAACCATAACTTGCCTGTCAAATCTACCAGGTCTAAGGAGTGCAGCATCCAAAACATCTGGTCTATTAGTAGCTGCTATAACAATTACTCCAAGGTTTTCTTCAAAACCGTCCATTTCAACAAGTAATTGGTTTAATGTCTGCTCTCTTTCATCGTGTCCTCCACCGAGACCTGCGCCTCTTTGCCTTCCTACTGCATCGATTTCATCAATAAATACTATGCAGGGAGAATGCTTTTTGGCTTGTTCAAACATATCTCTAACTCTTGACGCACCTACTCCAACAAACATTTCTACAAAATCAGAACCAGAAATAGTAAAAAATGGTACTTTTGCTTCACCCGCAACAGCTCTTGCAAGCAAAGTTTTCCCTGTCCCTGGAGGGCCAACCATCAATATTCCTCTTGGAATCTTTCCCCCTACCTTTATAAATTTTGCAGGGTCCTTAAGAAAATCTACAAGTTCTTTCACATCGTCTTTTGCTTCTTCACATCCTGCAACATCGTTAAAATTTGTCTTAACATGGCCTCCATCAAGAAGCTTTGCTTTGCTCCTGCCAAACGTCATTGGACCGCCTTTGCCTCCTACTCCACCTTGCATTTGTCTCATAAAAAGAAAAAATATTCCCAACAATAATAGTAATGGGAAAGCTCCAACTAAAAGTTGGGACCAAATACTAGGTTTATCTAATGCTTCGTATGAGACTGCAACATCAGCTTCTCTTAAACTCTCATCGAGCATGTCATCTCTTACATAAATAGGCTTTTTGGTGGTAAATTTACTTCCGTCTAATCTTTCACCCTCAACAGTCATTTGATCACCCTTATAAACAATCGACCCAACTTTTTTAGACTGAACCTCTTGCTTAAATTCTGAATAAGAGAGCTCTTCTTTAGTATTGTTCGGTGTGAAGTTATCAAGCATTATAAACAGGAGCGTTCCTGCCATAAGCCAAAAAAATAAGTTTTTACCAATATTCTTCATAAAATTCTATTTGGGGATTAATCCTAACAAATAAACCTCTGAAGAAGAAGTTTTTGATGCAAGTGGTTTTTCAATGAAAACTTCCCTAAATTGTTCTCTAAAAATCTCTACGAGTTCTTTCATATTTCTGTTATTGAATGTCTTTATGAGCAAAGTGCCTTCTTCATTTAATAGAGCCTTTGATGTTTCTAGACAAAAAAGGTTCAATTCTAAATTTTTTTCATCGTCTACCAGCTTGAAACCCGATAAATTTACAGAGATATCACTTAAAATTACGTCAGCAGAGCTCTTGTACTCGTTCAAAATATTTTTAAAATTATCTGAAAAAAGATCAATCTTGTGAAATTCAATTTTATTTATTTTTTGCATTTCTAAGATATCTATAGCAATGCACTTGTCACCTTTTTTCATTTTTTGAGAAACAACTTGTGACCATCCTCCTGGTGCAGAACCTAAGTCAAATATCAACGATGAATTTTTTAAAAAGTTATGCTTCCTATCAAGCTGCAGGAGCTTATAGCTTGCTCTGGACCTATATCCCTCTTTTTTGGCTTTTAAAGCCCAATACTCATCGGATCGCTTCAAACTAATTTGATTTCTAAAATTTCTACTTCTTTCACGCCACCTGGCGTTGAAACTTCAACGATATCTCCAACCTCTTTTTTTAGCAAAGCTCTTGCGATAGGCGTCGTTAGTGAAATAGTATTTGCCTCAATGTTCGCTTCAGACTCTCCAACAATTTGATAGGTGTTTTGTTTATCACTTTCTAGATCAACAATTGTTACGGTTGAACCAAATATCACTCTATCTGTTACTCCTAGGTCCTTATAATCTATAACTGTTGATAACGAAAGTGCCTCTTCAAGTTCTCTTATTCTTGCTTCATTGAGGCCTTGTTCTTCTCTAGCAGCATGATATTCTGCGTTTTCTTTTAAATCTCCATGTGCTCGAGCTTCAGATATAGCGTCGATTATTTCCTGTCTTTTTATATTTTTTAACTGATCAAGTTCGCTGCGCAACTTTTTTTGTCCCTCTGGAGTAATTGGTTTCTTATCCATTTTATGAATTTTGTAATGCTGTATATTCCCAATTCTGCTCCCCTTTTTCTAAAGATTCAACTATTGCTAGGCCACCAGAAATTGTTGTTGTCATGAAAACACTTTGTTCTAATGCAGATCTTCGAATGGAAAATGAATCTTTAATTGATTGCCTTCCTTCAGTAGTATTAATGACCATACATATTTCTTTGTTGAGGATTGCGTCAACAACGTGAGGCCTTCCCTCTAAAACTTTATTAATCTGTTTAAATTTAATCTTATTTTCAGAAAGAATTTTACCTGTTCCCTTTGTTGCAACTATTGAAAATCCAAGGTTTATAAGTTTTTCTGCCAGATTTGGTAAATATTTTTTGTCTGTATCTTTAACGCTTATAAATACATTTCCAGAATTTGGTATTATATCTCCAGCTCCTCTCAAAGCCTTTCCAAATGCCTCGCCAAAGCTGTTTCCTCTCCCCATAACTTCTCCAGTTGACTTCATCTCAGGACCAAGAATAGGGTCAGTTTTTCTAAATTTGTTAAATGGAAAAACAGGAGCTTTAACTGCATAGCTTGTTGGGATAATTTCTTTATCTAAACCTAAGTCTTTAAGGCTTTTACCTGAGATTACTTTTGAAGCAATTTTTGCTAATGACTCTCCAATACATTTTGAGAGGAAAGGTATGGTTCTTGATGCTCTTGGATTTACTTCTATCATATAAAAATCATTACCTTTGATAGCAACTTGGGCATTCATTAAACCTTTCACACCTAGTTTTTTTGCAACCTCTATAATTTCTTTTTTAAGTGTATAGAGTTGGTTCTCTGAAACGCTATATGGAGGAAACGAGCAAGATGAATCTCCTGAATGGATGCCTGCTTCTTCAATATGTTGAAGAACCCCCCCTACCACAGCTTCTTTGCCATCACAGATTAAATCAATGTCAACTTCTATGGCATCATCAAGAAATTTTTCTATAAGTAGTGGATTCTTCGAACTGATTTGGATCTTGTTTTGCAAATAATTCTCTAAGTCTTGATCTGTATAAAGCAATTCCATTGCCCTGCCCCCCAATACATAAGAGGGCCTCGCTATTACTGGAAAACCAAGATCATTAACACATTTCTTAGCTTCTGAGATTGACGACGCTGTTCTATTTTCTGGTTGTTTAAAATTAAAATCTGATAAAAAAGATTTAAATTTTTCCCTATTTTCAGCGACATCTATTGAATTAGGTGATGTTCCTAAAATATTTACACCATTTTCTTTTAACTCATCTGTGAGTTTCAACGGGGTTTGCCCTCCAAATTGAACTACTACACCAAGAGGATTCTCATGACGAATTATTTCAAGAACATCTTCAGCCACAATTGGCTCAAAATATAGTTTATCGGAAACATCAAAATCAGTTGATACAGTTTCAGGGTTTGAATTGACCATAATTGTTTCGATACCTTCCTCTCTGAATGCTAAAGCTGCCTGAACACAACAATAATCAAATTCAATTCCTTGGCCAATTCTATTGGGCCCACTTCCCAATACAATGATCTTTTTATTGTTAGTTGCTACAGATTCATTTTCATAGTCATAAGTTGAATAAAGATAATTTGTAGTGCTATCAAATTCTGCAGCACAAGAATCTACCCTTTTATAAACAGGATGAATCTTGAGTTTATATCTCTTTGATCTAATGGTTTCTTCAGGCACTTTTAACAATTTAGATATTCTCACGTCTGAAAAACCCTTCTTTTTTAAACGTAAAAGTTTTTCAGCCTCAAGTTCCTTATAGTTTAGGTTCAAAAGATCACTTTCTTCTAAGACTAAGTCTTTAATTTGGTGTAAAAACCACTTATCTACTTGGCAAGACTCATAAACTTCTTGGATGCTCCACCCATTTCTAAATGCATCAGCAATATACCAAAGCCTACTCTCACCAGGGGTAGAAAGTTCAAGTTTTAATGCACCATTGCCCTCGTTATCTTTCAAGATCGAGTCTAAACCCATTAGACCATTTTCCATGGATCTAATAGCTTTTTGAAAAGATTCCTGAAAATTTCTTCCTATTGCCATAACCTCACCGACTGATTTCATCTGTGTTGTTAAACGGGAATCAGTTTCTGGGAATTTTTCAAAATTAAAACGTGGGATTTTCGTTACAACATAATCAATAGTGGGTTCAAATGATGCTGGGGTTTTACCATTAGTAATATCATTTTTTAATTCATCGAGAGTAAAACCCACTGCTAACAATGCTGCAACTTTTGCAATTGGAAATCCTGTGGCTTTTGAAGCTAGCGCAGAGGATCTGCTGACTCTTGGGTTCATCTCAATTACAACCAATCTTCCATCTTCTGGATTTTGAGCAAACTGAACATTAGAGCCTCCTGTCTCAACTCCAATTTTTCTGAGGATTTTAAATGAGGCATCCCTCATTTCTTGATATTCTTTATCAGTAAGAGTTTGTGCTGGAGCAACGGTAATGGAATCTCCAGTATGCACACCCATAGGGTCAATATTTTCTATTGAACAGACTATAATGCAGTTATCATTTTTATCTCTGACAACTTCCATTTCGAATTCTTTCCAACCAATTAGCGATTCATCTATTAGCAACTCTTTTGTTGGTGAAAGCTTTAAACCATTCATGCATATTTCTTCAAACTCTTTAAAGTTGTATGCAATTCCGCCTCCAGTGCCCCCAAGAGTAAAAGAGGGTCTTATGACACAAGGAAGGCCAATATCTTTATGTATTCTCCAAGCATCTTCCATGCTATGTGCAAAGCCTGATCTTGGAGTCTCCAATCCAAGCTGCTTAATACATTTATCAAACTTTTCTCTGTCCTCAGCGTTGTCAATTGCTTCTCTATTTGCGCCGATCATCTCAACGTTGTGCTTTTCTAAGATACCTCTCTTTGCAAGGTCCAAAGATACATTTAAACCTGTTTGACCCCCCATTGTCGGCAAGATGGCCTCTGGCTTTTCCTTAATAATTATTTGTTCAAGGGTTTTCCAATCAACAGGTTCTATATATGTTGCGTCTGCAATCTCCGGGTCTGTCATTATTGTCGCGGGGTTCGAATTTACTAAGACGACTCGATATCCGTTTTCGCGTAATGCCTTGCAAGCCTGTGTTCCTGAATAATCGAATTCACATGCTTGCCCAATTACGATTGGCCCTGATCCAACAATAATTATGGTCTTGATATCTTCCCTTTTAGGCATCCATATCCTTAAAAAATTTATTAAACAGTACTTTGAACTCTTGGGGTCCAGGGCTTGCCTCTGGATGACATTGAATAGAGTAGTGTTTTTTAGATTTATGCTCTATGCCTTGAATAGTGTTATCAAATAGTGATCTGTGTGTAACAATAATTTCAGATTTTTTGTCAATCTCTGCCACTGCAAAGTTATGGTTTTGAGAAGTTATGAAAACTGTTCTATCCCTTAAGTCACAAACCGGATGATTAGCTCCATGATGTCCAAATGGCATCTTTTCAATTGTTAAATCATAAGCTAAAGACATAATTTGATGTCCTAAACAAATCCCAAAGATAGGTATCTCTGTTGACATAATTTTCTTCACTTCAGCAACCACATCCATCAACACAGTTGGGTCACCAGGACCATTAGAAAGAAATATTCCATCAGGTTTTTTATTAAGAACTTGTTCAGCCGTAGCACTTGGTGGAACAACACTTATTTCTGCCCCAAAACTTTTTAAAATTTTTAAAATATTTTCTTTGATACCAAAATCAAAAGCGACAATTTTTTTTGAATTTTTATTTTTTCCTTTTGTATAGTTATAAGTCTCTTTAGTTGAGACATTCGAGATTAAATCTTGATTTGAAATGTTTCCAAATTCTCTAATTGCATGCATCGCTTCTGAGTCTTTAATGACTTTAGTTGGGTATATTGCTCCAACCATACAGCCTTTATCTCTAAGAATTTTAGTTAAATATCTTGTATCAATATCAGAAATGCAGATGACTTCATGTTTTAAAAGAAAATCTTCTAATGACTGCTGACTTCTCCAATTGCTGGGAAAATCACAAAAATTTCTTACGATTAATCCTCTTGCTGAAACAGTCTTGGATTCATAATCTTCTTTATTTATTCCAGTATTCCCGATGTGTGGGTATGTAAATGTAATAATCTGGCCATCATATGATGGGTCCGTCATTATTTCCTGATAGCCAGTGATGGCAGTATTAAAAACTACTTCTCCAACCCCAACTTTTTGAGATCCGAAACCAATACCATCAAGCTTTATTCCATTCTGAAGTTGAAGTGTTGCTTGAAAGTTCATTTTAGCTACCAGATACTATAGAAAAGTATTTAGAAAATTTATAGATCAATTAGAATATCCACCTATGTCAATTTCAATAAAAAGCAAAAAAGACGTCGAAATGATGAAAATCGCAGGCAGAAAAGCTGCTTCTGTTTTAGAAATGCTTGATGACTATGTCAAACCTGGGGTAACCACTGAGGATTTAGATCAGATTGCATTTAAATATATTACGGAAGATTTAAAATGCATTCCTGCAAACGTTGGCTATGATGGTTTTCCAAAAACATTATGTACTTCCGTGAATAATGTTATATGCCATGGGATCCCCTCTGAGGACAAAAAACTAAAAGATGGTGATATTATGAATATAGACATAACAGTTATATATAAAGGTTGGCATGGTGATACCTCAAAGATGTATTTTGTAGGTAAAGCAGCGCCACATGCTAAGCGACTAGTAGAAGTAACTCAACAATGTATGTACGAGGGCATAAGGACTGTAAGGCCAGGCTCTTATTTAGGTGATATTGGCAATGCTATACAAACTTTGGCAGAAAAAAATCACTATTCAGTTGTCAGAGATTACTGTGGACATGGAATTGGACAAATTTACCATGAAGAACCTCAGATAGTGCATTATGGAAATGTAGGTGAAGGGTTAATGCTTCAGGAGGGGATGTGTTTCACAATTGAGCCAATGATAAATTTGGGCACTCATCATTCTGTTCTCTTAGATGATGGTTGGACAGTTGTAACAAAAGATGGAAGGCTATCTGCACAATGGGAGCATACAATTGCTGTGACAGATTCTGGTTTTGAAGTGCTTACCTTGCGTGATGAAGAGAACTTTAGTTAGATAAATTTTGTTTTAAAGTAAGAGTTATGCTCTTAGAATTAGAATTTACTATCTCTTCAAGAACCACAATATCTAAATCAAAATCTACATCTAAATCTACAAATATCATTTGTTGATTTTCAAACTCAAAATTTTCTATATCCAGAGATCCATCCAAGACTGAATCAATAGAAAATACAGTTGGCTCTCCTTCAACTTCTGTAAAATTCTTCACGCCTAACAAAAAGTTATCTGTTGTGTTAGGAGTGCCTTCAAGATTGAACAAAAAATCTCCCCCATCAAAGTCAAAGTCAAAGTCTGTTATAAATAAATTTTTATTAAGTGAAATGGTACCTTTTCCTGGGAAATCAAAATCTTCAAAATTGTCAAAAATACCTGTTTCACCTTCTTCATAAATTCTGAATGTGCTTGTAAATGAAGGAGAAAATTCATCACCTGGAATTTCATCGCCTACTATCAATAAATCAACATTGGCATCACCGTCGTAGTCAAGAGACGTGACAATTTTAGCTATTGGCATGTTTATATTAAAGATTGAAATTTCATCCCAATTTGTGGTGTCAGCCGATCTAGGAACAGCAATAAAGGCTCCTTGATTATTTTGATCATAAGCTGAAAGAAGAATGTCATTATTTGAGTCACTATCAAAATCTACAACCGTGCCTGCAGTAATAACATAACTATCAGTAAAACTATCTGCATATTCTACTTTCTCAAATGCAGGGCCATTTTCTGCACCTCTTTGAATCCAGTATTCACCATTTGGTGTCAGAATATATATGTCATTTACCCCATCAATATTTTTATCTATTGATGCAAGATAGCGCACATCCGAGTAGACAAAATCAAGGTCTGTCTCATTCGTAACAAGATCGTTATCAAGCACTAGCCCAGTCTGAGAACCCTTAAAAGTGCAAATATTTCCTTGAAGCTTGACTGAGTTTGAATCCCTAGAACTTGCAATGACATCTGAAATGCCGTCCTGATCAAGATCCATCATTTTAATGTAGCCTGTAGCATTGCAATTTTCTGCATCTATTTCTTGAAAGACTGGGAAAGGACCTCCGAGAACTTGTACAAATTTGGTATCAACATGTAAATTGCTAGCATTGTTTATTTGTGTAACAAAAAATACATCCCCAATATTATCGTTATTATAATCTCCTCGATCGTATGCTGTTATCCGAGCTTTGTGATCTTGAGGCATATCAATTACCAGGCTGGGTTCTTGAGTAACATCAAAAATAAAATTATTTGAAACTGTTTTATTGATTGAAACAGCTACTGCTTGGTTTTTAAATTCATTGTTTCTTCTGCATTCAAGAATAAACGTATACGCCCCACCTCTTTTAATTTGAAATTCCTCTGTTCCAACTACAGGTTTCTCTCCAAGCCAAATTGTGCCCGACCCATAACATTGGCTGGCATTGGATGACCATGTTAGCTCAAAAGGCTCATCATAATTTGCAATCTCAGTGCTTGCACTAAGTTCAATATATAAATCTTCTAATTCGTCAGGGTCTGCTCCACATCCCGTAATGAGAATTAATGAAATGGTAAGAACAAAATTTTTAAAAGGATTCATAATTTTTTTCTATTCTATACGATTATTTATAAATTTCCTTATACATTAAGAATTTAAAGAATTTGACAGAAAATTTTGACTTAAAGTTCAAACATATTACTTCGTTGCTTTGCTTTCCTTTGAATCACTAGATTTTGCAATACCCAGCAAAGCAATTCCAACTAAGGCAACAGCAATTAAAACATAATACTGAATCATAAATTCGAATACTGGAGAAATGCTAGTTAAACCTTGGTCTAGAGCATCTCCGCCCAAAAGACCAGCAAGAACACCACCAATCGCTGAAGCAAGAAACCATAATCCAAACATCTGCCCAACGTATTGTCTAGGTGCATATTTTGAAAATGCGGAAAGCCCTACAGGAGATAGCGCTAACTCACCCCAAGTTTGAATTAAATAAGTAAGAATGAGCCACTGCATGCCTATTGGAGCTGACACAAGAGCAACTTGTACAGCAAAAATCATAACTAAGAAACTAAGAGCCATAAAGGCCAAACCAATTGCAAATTTTACAGGATATGAAGGGTTAAGATTTATCCTTCCCAAGTAAGTCCAAATCCCTGCAAATATTGGTGCGAATATCACCACAAATAATGGGTTTGCAAATTGAAGCCATCCGATTGGAATGATGTAGCCGCTTACAGAAAGATCTGTATAGTCTCTTGCAAATATATTTAATGAACCAGCAGATTGATCAAATCCAGACCAAAATGCTGCAGCTCCGATGAAAAGAATTAACAATAAAAATAAATTTTTCTTGTCTTGATCACCAAGACCTGCAAAAAGGAATAAATATGCGAAGTACGAAAAACCAACAATGGTAAGGAATACCGCAAAATTTTCTGCAAATAACCTGGCATCAACGTTAATAAAACCTAGCAGTCCTAAAGCTATAATCCCAATCAATAGAACCAGTGAGACTCTTGACCATTTGATATATTTTTCTCTTGTAGCCTTCTGCATTTTGTTTGGTAAAGCGCCTGCATTCCCAAGTAATTTTTTAAAATATATGTATTGAAGGACACCGAAGAACATCCCAATGCCAGCAGCTCCAAAACCCCAATGCCAGCCAATTTTTTCACCTAAATAAGAACAAATTAGAAAACCTAAAAATGATCCAATATTAATAGACATGTAGAATATGGTGTAGCCTGCATCTCTTCTAACATCACCTTGTTCATAGAGTTGGCCTACAATTGTAGAGATATTTCCTTTAAGAAGTCCTGTTCCCAAAACCACTAGTGTCAATCCAAGAAAGAATGTTTGGTCAATTGGAATTGCAAGGGTGAAATGGCCAAGCATTATAATTACAGCGCCTATCAAGACTGCTTTTTGGTGTCCAAAAATATTATCAGCCAACCAGCCGCCTGGAATGACCATAAAATAAACCATACCAACATAGATCCCATAGATAGCTTGAGCCTCAATCTGGGACCATCCTAATCCAGGATTAAAACCTGAAATTGCTCCTGTCATATAAAGAACAAGCAATGCTCTCATGCCGTAGTAAGACATTCTTTCCCACATTTCAGTAAAAAATAAAGTTACTAAGCCTTTTGGATGACCAAAAAACCAGCTATCATCATTGTTTGAATTTTTGATATTAGTTGCCATAAATTAGATAACTTAAATTAACACGATTTGAATACAATAAAAACAAACCCCAGCATATTTACAAAGATTTTGTCATTTACATACGATGCTTTCCTAGTAATTTCATGTTGGTTTTTAATAGGGTTTTTGACCTTGTTTCTTTACACGTTTTTCTTTGGCAAAAATGACTTTTCCAATACTCCTTTAGGACCAATCATTATTATTCTAACCACAGTTGTTTATTATGTTTATTTTTGGTCATATGGTCGAAGAACACTTGGAATGAGCACTTGGAGTCATGAACTCCATGCAGAAAACGGTTCTGAAATCACATATAAAATAGCTTTCTACAGATTTATCCTTAATCTTCTTTTCAATATATTTGGCTTACTTTGGCAAATATTTGATAGTGATAAAAAATTATTATCTGACAGAATCCTAAAACTCAAGACAATCAAAAAGATAACTTCCGCTTAATATAAAAATAAGGGATTACTAATAGTAGAGGGAAGGCTTGAAGATAAAATGGTAATTTAAAAACTGTAATTGAGTCAGCAACTAGTGCCTCGAGAAAAGAATAAAGCAGACTGGCTCCAAAACCATAAATTAATATTCTATTTGTATTAAAACCCTTATTAACTCCCAACAGAATCTCTAAACCAATTAGAAATATAAAGAAGTATGCAATGAAATTTAACCCTCTTCGAATAAGCTCTGTCTTAACAATTAAATTAAAATTTTCAAATGAAGAGCTTGAGTTTTTAATGAGCTCTGAAAAGCTCAAGTACTTTAAATTTGAATTGTAATTGATTTCATTAAACGAATTATTTTTATCTTCAGTAACTAAAACATCCCCCTCGCCTGAAAATGTTACTGCACCATCTTGATAAATAATTGAATACCCTCTATTTTCCTGGCTCTGTATTTCAATCATTTGGGGCTTTTGTTTTGATGATTGGTTTATTTTTTGTTTCCTTTCTTCAAATGAATTAATGGTTAAATCAGGAACTATAAATTCGAAAGATAGTAGATTAAGAGATGCAATTGGCAAGAATGCCAAGAATGCAAAAGTTAACTTTCTCATTCCAAATTGCCTTAAAGTGTTGAAAGATTGCAAGAAGTTTGTATCTGTAAATACCAGTAACAAACCTACAACAGAACATAAATAAATAAACTCCCTTGATCTAAATGGTTGGGTTTGAAGCAAAAATTTTACAGCGTCCGCATAACTATAATTGGCGCCAATATCCTCAAGTTGAGAAAAGAAATTGAAAGAGAGATCTATAAGAGTGATTATAAAAAAAACTCCAATCACAGAGATCAAAGCTCTCTGAAGAATATATTTATAAGCCTTCATACCCAAGCGCCCTCTTAGTTTGTTTGAAAAAGGTTGTAATCATAAGCAAAAGAAATAAAACATGCACGGAGAAAAAATTTATAGCCAAATTTATTTTTGACGAAGCATCCGTTTCAAAAGGGGCTATTGTTAAGACAAGGTAGAGAATGTTTAGCATAGTTAAGACAAAATATGTTCTCTCCCTGCCCCAAAAGGAACTATAACTTGAGAAAGACATTGAAAATAATAGTGAGATTAAACAAAAAATTGGGATTGCCAATCGTTTAAACAATTCTCTGATGTCTTCGAATGAGTTTGAAGATATTAGGCTAATAGTAGACTTATATATGGCTGTTTCAAATTGTTCTAACGGAACAGAAGCTGAATCAAACCTAGAAATAATATTATTCTCTTTATCAAACATGAAACCATCATTTAGAACTAATTTACTTTTTCCATCTTCATCGGACACTTGACCAGTTTGGCCAAATAAGAACCTATTAGTATTTTGACCATCGATAAAAATTAATTCCTTGTAGCCATTTTCTTCTTTCATACCAAAAGCATTAAATGTTTCCGCATGCAAGCTAACAAGTCCTGAAGCAGGTTTAATCTTGGCTGCAAAGGTATTATCTTGATCAATAAGCATTTGCCCCTTGCTTGTAAAAAATGGTGAAATTAACGTGCTCAGTAAAAAAGAAATAAAAAATATTCCAAAAATGAGATATTTTTGATCTTTAATCATGCTGATATTCTTGTAGGAGCTTGATTCTAGAAATGAGAAATGGCTCTTATATATTGGTGTTAGAACAAAACCAACGCCAAGAAAAACACTTAATGGAAAGATTAGATTTACTAATTCAGGTGAAAATAAAACCAAAGCAAAAAAGATACTTTCAGGAGAAATTTTCCCTACTTCTGCTTGAGAAAGAAATATATTGAAACGAGAAAATAAAACTAATCCAAAAAGAACTAGTGAAATCCAGCAAATGTTTACTATAATTTCCTTACTGATGTAACGTGAAATAATCACTTCTTAAGAATATCAAAAAGGAGAAAAAATGGCATTCTATAAAGCACTTGAAAAAGTGGAACTAAAAAAATACTCAGAAGTAAACTCTGAAAGCTTTGGTGTGGTCTTCTATTCAAAAGGTTCATTTAATAAATCTAAATTATTTGACAAAGAAATTAAGAAAAAAGTTTCAAACTTTTTTGAAGACGAAAAAAAGATTACTCTTATGCTATCCAAAGAGTTTTCTCAGTTAGATAGCGACTTTTTATTTATCAGGGATTTCGAGGTTAAAAAACCTGATTATAAGATTGAAAGTTGGTTAACAGGCATATTCAACAATATTGATGCTATGGGGGTTGAGGAAGTGAACGTCTTTGCTGACACTTCTGTATTATATAAAAACTCAAACTTCCTGTTTAACCTTGCTAAGTATGCAGAGAAATCTGCTTATCGCTATACAGACACCAATCCTAATACCAAAAAGGGTAAGAGAATTAATAGCATCGCCTTGTGCATTGAGAAAAGTAGTGCTGCTGCAAAAAGATCTGTAGAGCTTGGATTGAACGTTGGCCGAGGTGCGAATACTGCAAGGAACCTAGGAAATAGGCCAGCCAATCATGCGACTCCAACATATATAGCTGACCAAGTTAAAGAGCTTTCTAGGGAAATTGGTGGTTTTAAAGTCAATGTTCTTGAAGAGAAGGATATGGAAAAGCTAGGAATGGGGTCTTTGCTTTCAGTCTCCCGAGGTAGTGTAGAGCCTGCAAAACTTGTCACTATGGAATATAACGGCGGGAAAAAAGGAGCCAAACCAATTGTTCTTGTTGGTAAGGGGGTAACCTTTGATACTGGTGGAATTAGTCTAAAACCAAGTCCAAAAATGGACGAAATGAAATGGGATATGTCTGGTGCAGGTTCTGTAATTGGTACTATGTGTGCAGTCGCTGAGTCAAAACTTCCAGTTAACTTGGTGTGTGCAGTTGGTCTTACAGAAAATATGCCTGCGGGAAATGCTACAAAACCAGGAGATGTTGTTACTTCAATGTCTGGACAGACTATTGAGGTTCTCAATACAGATGCCGAAGGAAGATTGGTTTTATGTGATGTTTTGACTTACATAGAAAAATTTAACCCAAGAGTAGTCATTGATACCGCAACTTTGACTGGGGCAGTAGTTGTTGCGCTAGGCAGCGTGGCGGCAGGAGTCTTAGGAAATGATCAAAAGTTGGTTGATAAGATCTTAGAGGCTGGTCAGGCGTCTGGTGAAAAAGCATGGCAACTGCCATTGTGGGATGAGTATCAAAGCTATTTAGATTCCAACTTTGCTGATATTGCCAATATTGCACCTGGTAGAGCTGCAGGAACAATTGAAGGCGGATGTTTCATATCGAGATTTACAGAAGATTACAGATGGGCACATATTGATATTGCTGGTGTTGCTGATATAGGAGATGGACCGAAGAAGGGTTCAACAGGAAAACCAGTGGGCTTGTTATTTGAATTTGTTAATAGCAATCGTTAATGTCGGTAACTTTTTTTTCTGGGTTCTCAAATAAAATTGAAGCTTTTGATTTTATTGCTGAAAATATTTTTACAGGTTTCCAGGTAAAAAATAAGATTTGTGTAGCCTTTAAAAATAGTGAAGAGCTTGAAGATTTTAACTCCCTAAGAGATAGAAAATTCTTTGAAACAAAAAAGATCGAGTTTTTATGTATTAAAAATTTATCATTGATTACAGATCAGATTGAAGAGGGTTTTGATGAAATCCATATCTTTAGTGACAAAATTCTAGATCTTAACGAAGTTACTAATGAGAATACATTTGTGTATACATTGCAATCAGACGAAGAAATAAATAATGCTTCGAGAAAGCTCTATGCTAATCTTAAAGATAAAGGAATTAACGTTATACACGAAGCAGTCTAATGGATCCCAAATACTTTCCAATTGAAATTGAAGAAAAATGGTCCAAGGTTTGGGCTGAGAGGTCTTTAGTAAGTGAGGTGAAGAAAAACCATTTCTCTCAGATTATCCCACCTCCTAATGTAACTGGCACACTTCATATGGGTCATAGTTTCCAATATGCCATTATGGATTTTTACACGAGATACAACCATATGAAAGGCATTGACTCATATTGGCAAGTGGGTACTGACCATGCAGGAATTGCTACCCAGATGGTCGTAGAGAATAATCTCATTAATGAGGGAAAGACCAAAGATGATTTAGGCAGAGATAAATTTTTAGAAAAGGTTTGGGAGTGGAAAGATTTATCTGAAGAAACAATCTCTTCTCAGATGAAAAGGCTTGGCATTACAGTTGATTGGAATAAATACCGCTTCACACTTGATGACGATTATTATCAGGGTGTAATTAAGGCTTTTGTCGAGCTTTATAGAAAAGAAAAGATTTATCGTGGATACAGGCTTGTAAATTGGGACCCTTCACTTAAAACAGCGGTATCAGATTTAGAAGTGGTCCGGCAAGAGAAAGATGGGTTGATTTGGCATATCTCTTATCCAATCGAAGACTCAAATGAGAAGCTAATAGTTGCAACCACTAGACCAGAAACCATGTTTGGTGATATGGCAGTGGCAGTAAATCCAAAAGATGGCAGGTATAAAAAGTTCATTGGAAAATTTGTTAACTTGCCATTTGTAGGACGAAAAATACCTATTATTGCTGATGATTATGTTGATATAGAGTTTGGGACAGGATGTTTAAAAATTACTCCAGGACATGATTTTAATGATTACGAGATTGGGAAAAAATATGCTTTGCATGAGATTGATGGGGTTGTTCAATCTTCAAAAGAATTGGAAGACTTTGTTCCGATTAACATCTTTACAGATACTGCTTTTACTAATGACAATGTTCCAAAAAAATTTGCAAACCTTGACAGGTTTAAAGTTAGAAAATTAGTGCTTGAGGAATTAAAAAATTTGGATCTATTAGCCAAAGAGGAAAAACATCCTGTAAGCGTGCCACGTGGCGAAAGGTCAAACATTGTTATTGAACCACGACTTAGTTATCAATGGTATGTCAAAACAAAGGATATGGCCAAAAAGGCTAATGAAGCTGTCAATAAAGGAGAGGTTAAATTTCATCCCAATAATTGGATTAAAACCTATTTTAACTGGATGGACAATATTCAAGACTGGTGTATCAGTCGACAGATCTGGTGGGGGCATAGAATTCCTGCTTGGCTTGATGTAGATGGCAACACTTACGTTGGATTTAATGAAGAAGAGGTTAGGGATTTTTACAAATTAGACCAAAGGAAGCTTAATCAAGTTGAAGATGTCTTGGATACTTGGTTTTCATCATCGCTCTGGTCATTTGGCTCTCTAGGATGGCCTGATGACACTGAGGATCTTCAAAGATATTTTCCAACGTCTTTGCTTGTAACAGGTTTTGACATCATCTTTTTTTGGGTTGCACGAATGATGATGATGAGTCTTGAGTTTACAGGAAAGATTCCATTTAAAGATGTTTATGTTACAGGGCTTATTAGGGATGAAAATGGTCAAAAGATGTCTAAATCAAAGGGCAATATTATTGACCCCATTGATCTAATTTATGGGATTGAGCTTGAGGATTTAGTTGCAAAAAGGACCGCTAATTTAATGCAAGAAGGTTTAGCTGAAAAGATTGAAAGGAAAACACGTAAACAATTTCCTAATGGAATTGAATCCTATGGAACGGATGCCATGCGTATGACTTTTTATTCACTGGCAACCCACACCAAAGATATAAGCTTTGAGCTTGGAAGATTAAAAGGTTACCGGAACTTTTGTAATAAAATGTGGAATGCTGCCAGATTTATAAACAACTACCCTTATGAACAAAAAGAATTTGTAGCTAAAAATGATGCTGACAGGTGGATCGAAAAAGAATTCGAGGCAGTTTCAAAACAAATAAATAAAAATATTGCTGAATATCGATTGGATTTTGCCATCAATGAAGTTTATGAATTTTTTTGGAGTAAGTTTTGTGACAACTACATAGAGGAATGTAAGGCTTCTGGCGAAACTGGTAATCTACACCCAATGCTTAAAAGAATTCTTCTGCTTGTCCATCCTTTTTGTCCTTATATTTCAGAAGAAATAAATGAACTGATATTTAAAGACGGATCTTTGATGGATCTTTAAAAAATATTTATAAGCCTTACTATTAAACAATGGCAAAAACATTACTTATAGGTGCAAATTCAACAATTGCTCAAGCTTTACAAGAAAATTCTGATAGAGAGTTTATTTGCCTTGCTCGTTCTGAAGGAAATCTTGACCTTGATGGTGATTTAACAGAGTTAGATGAAGTGTCAGATATAAATGGCTTGGTGTATTTTCCAGGCACGATAAATTTGAAGCCTTTCACAATGCTAAAAGAAGACGATTTTGTAAATGATTTTAAAATTAATGTTCTAGGAGCTGCTAAAGTACTTAAAAAAGTTATCAACCAATTAAAAGAAGCTGAAGGTGCAAGCGTTGTATTCATCTCAAGTGTAGCTGCTAATATTGGTCTACCTTTTCATGCAAGTATTGGAGCTTCAAAATCAGCTCTTGAAGGAATGGCTAGATCTCTAGCAGCTGAATATGCGAATGGTAAAATCTGCTTTAATGTTGTAGCTCCAAGTCTTACAGATACCAACCTTTCGACTAACCTTTTAAAGACAGACAGGCTAGTAGAAGCTAATAAAGAGCGAAATCCAATGAAGGAAATTGGGGACCCACAGAAAGTTGCTAAAACTATAGACTTCTTATTAGGTGCCCATGAGAACTGGATGACAGGTCAAGTAATACATGTCGATGGGGGCATGAACAACCTCAAATAAGCAAAATTTAAAAATTATAAGAAATGCCTAGCATGGTACTCTCGGTACCTTTACTACCCTCGAGACTATAAAAATCTAGAAAGACACTAAAATCTTCGTTTAGGGTCACATCTAAACCAAATCTCATATAGATATCGGCTCCATCGAGTTCATAGTCCAAGGCTTCTTTTCTTTGCATCTCTAAATACCTTGCATAGCGTTCGCGCTCCTCTGGACTCATATCGCGATCAAACCGAGGCTCCTCCTCTTTATATCCTGATATTTCAGCAGACCAAAAGCCAAGACCAAACCCGCCGTAGAAAGCAAAATTCTCGTTAACCCTTGCTTTGCCTAAAATGCCAAGATTAAGAATGCCCGTGTCTGTGGAGTCATCAAAAGCAAAATTCATCAGTGATGCTTCAAGAGATAAATTATCATTAATACTGGAACCCAGTCCAAATTCAAAGACCGAACTATCTTTCTCCTGACTGTACTCTCTTGAGTTATCTACAGGATTGCCTATGCTGGCAAAAAGATATTCAGGTATCAGATCAAAATCTACCTCTTCCTCTTGAGCGCAAATCATAAGTGGTGCCATTAAAAGAATGCTACTAAGCCATTTTTGCATGAGTCTAATCTACTAAATTTTTTGGATCTTTGTTAGATACTTCCCAACGTTTTCTAAGATAATTGCAGTTTTCACATTTTGATGAAGCTTTGGGCATCTCTCCCTCCAGAGTTTTTTTGGCGTCCAAAACTGCTTGTTCAACCCAACTGTTATCGCATTCAAGTTTCACGAGATGTAGATCAAATTCTAATTTTTGATTGAACATTGGCTCATTTTTCTTGCCATTGTAGTAAACAAGATAACCCTCAGAGGCAACATTAAAATCATTTTTTTCAAGCATCCACTGATACATTTCTAATTGCCTTCTGTATCCTTTAGCATACTCCCATTTTGAGTAGGTATCCTCCCAATCAAAAACATTTTTTGAAGTTGATTTAACGTCAATAACTATTAAATCTCCATTTGGCTTTTGCCAAATATCGTCAACAGCGCCACCAAAGTTATAGCCATCAAGGGTATTAATGTACCTTATGCCTTTGAAATTATTACGCCATTCATCCATCTTTTCATGGGCAAACGGCACTGCATCGATGCCATGTTTAATAAACATAGGATGAGGTTCCGCCTTTGCTCGGTAGTGGTCAAACTCATTTTTACACAAATTATCAACGGCGCTGTTCAATGTGAATGGCAGGCTGTGTGGTCGTATCTTATGCTTATAGGCAAGATAAAAACATCGCTGACAATTTAAATGTTGCTCAACAGCTGATCTACTAATTTTAATCATTTTTTAACATCTCCAAATGAAGGATATCATCTTCTAAATAATCGTCACTTGCTCTTGTAAAACCAAATTTTTGATAATAGCTCTCGAGATAACATTGAGCACCAATTCGTATAGGTAGACCGTAGCTAGATTTAATGTCGATTATTGCCTGATTTATAAGGAAATCAGCAAGTCCTGACTTTCTATGATTTTTTTTGGTTACTATTCTGCCAATAGAGGATTCTTTAAACTGGTGCCGCGCACTGGATGCCGATGCTGGAGGCACCACTCTCAAATACGAGATAATCTCATCATTTTCCTCTAGCCAGTAGTG
>CESP01063985.1_pt1 | contig 37572 bp, 38 predicted proteins | sample 531211 | NCBI WGS metagenome assembly CESP01 (sample SAMEA2622074, study PRJEB7988) | marine metagenome | biome: marine biome (ENVO:00000447); feature: surface water layer (ENVO:00002042); material: "saline water (ENVO:00002010), including plankton (ENVO:xxxxxxxx)" | depth 5 m | reverse complement strand
CATGCCATAATTATATAACTAAGATAAATTGAGTAATTATTTTCGATAAATTAGGTTATTATAAAAAACTTTTTTCATGGCTAAATATTATTACTTATTTGAATGAATGTATTTAATTCGTAAGCCGTGATTAGGATGGAACTTGCTCTTTTTTATACAGCAACCTAGGAATAAAATTTATGCGTATTTTTCTCAAATTCGGTTTACCTTGGGCTTTTTCCTTAGGTATCGTGTTTTTTATTGGGCTTAAACTTGGAAAAAAAGAAGAAGTTTCCCCCCTTTTAACTCGCATTTCCTCCCAAGTTGAAAGCACGACCCCGAATAAAAAAGAAATTTCAATCATTTCCCCTGGTTTGATTCCCCAGAATCAAACAACTACCCAAAATTCATCCGATATCGTAAATTCGCCTCCCCTTCCTCCTAACCTAATTCGAATTATGAAGGGGGGCGGAGTTCTGGAACGCATGGGTTCTTATCTCGATGCTTTAAGATCCATGGACTCCACGAATGTACAGGATGTAGTGGGTGCATTTGAAGCCTTACCCGCTGGCTATGGAAGGCATTTGGAAATGAAGCTTCTTATGAGAAGCTGGTCCGCAATAAATCCAGAATCTGCCCTTGAATACGCCTTAAAAAACTTGGATGAAAAAAGTGAAAGAAGATTTGGCGTTTCGGAAGCTCTGGCAGGTTGGGCAACCCAAAACCCGGACTCCGCACTGGCATGGGCGAAGGCAAATAATCAGAAGAATTCTCCGGAAGACAATCCCTACATTCTTGGAGTCATTAAGGGTGTGGCCGAAAGTGATCTTGATGCTGCCAATCGCAGGATGCTTGACTTGCCATCTGGTAATGCCAAGTGGCAAAGTGCCACTTTCCTTGCCCAAGAGTATGCCAAGAGGTCCACCGGGGAAGCGATTATATGGGCCAACCAATTTCCGAACCGTGACCCCCGATTACGCGAAACCATTCTGGGTCAGATCGGGGCGAGGGTAGCGAGGCAAGATTTACAAGCCACTGCCAATTGGGTTGAGAATATGGCACTCGAACCAGCAAGCAAAAGAATCATGGATAACCTGCTCACTCAATGGGTCGCTCAATCCCCCGAGAATGCATCGAATTGGATCTCTGAAATGAAAGGCGGGGAACATCAACAATATGCGATGCAACAGCTCACCTCCCGCTGGTCCCTGGTCGATCCGGTTTCGACTGCCAAGTGGCTCAATAGTTTCCCACCCTCTCCCAGTCTGGATCCCGTGGTAGGTGAATTTGTGAACCGAATCAGTGGAAGAGACCCGGAAGGTGCTGCCGGATGGGCCCTTTCTATTATGGATCCAGAGGCTCGACAGAAGGCGATTAATAAGGTGATGAATACTTGGAGCAAGGTAGACCCAGAGAGGTCAAAGGCATGGCTCCAAGAGAATCAATCCACCCCTTAAAAACAGGGCTTGCTACTTTCCAATGGTTTCAATGATAGCTACGATGGGTAAGAACAATGCAATCACAATGAAACCGACCGCAACCGCGAGAAATACGATCATAACCGGCTCGATCAGTGAGGTCATCCCAGCCACAGCATTATCCACATCCTCGTCATAATTATCCGCAATCCGGGTTAACATATCCGGAAGTTCACCAGTTTCCTCCCCAATTTCGACCATGCTCGTAACCATGGTGGGGAAAACCGTTTCACGACCCATTTGTACTGCCATCGCTTCCCCGTCGCGAACGGAATCATGAACATTGCTCATTGCTTTCATAAAGAAGGTATTGGAAAGGGTATCCCGGGTAATTTGCAGAGCCTGAAGGATAGGCACTCCGCTACTCATTAGAGTTCCAAAGGTGCGGGTGATTCGTGAAATATTAGATTTGCCAACCACATCACGAACAGCAGGTACATTCAATCCCAACCAGTCAAAAGTTTTCGCACCAATCTTGGTTTTCTTAAATAACAAAAGACCGCCAACCGTTCCCCCCATCCCACCAAGAACTAGTAAAGGATAGGTGGAAAATAATTCACTTATTCCAATCACAATTTGAGTGGGACCCGGTAAAGGGGCACCCCGTAGCATTTGCTCAAAAATGGTTTGAAATTGAGGGACCACCACCATCATCAACAGGGTAACAATGCCAACGGCAACAAACATGATCACACTGGGATAAATCATTGCAGACTTTACTTTCTTGATCGTCCGGATGGATTTTTCCTGAAATTGGGCAAGTCGATCCAGCACCAGTTCCAAAACTCCCCCGGCTTCTCCGGCTCTGACCATATTGACATACAAATTGTCAAAGGTCTTTGGGTACATCGCCAGCCCATCGGAGAGATTCCCACCGGAGGAAACTTTTTCTGAAATGGCTTCAAGCATGGCTTTAAACTTTGGCTTTTTTTCCTGTTGCTTAATCATTACCTCCAAGCTTCGAAGCAATGGAAGCCCGGCATGCACCAGGGTGGACATCTGGCGGGTAAAAATAGAGATGTCTTCGCTCGTAGGCCCACCACCAATCTCTATTGCAAGCAAGCCACCTTTCTTTTTTTTCTTTTTCGCGGCTTTGGATGGCTTCGGGGCTTTTTCCTTTTTTTTCTTTTGCTTCTTTTCGGGTTGGGCCGGGCTGGGAACCTCAGGGGCAGATTGGGTCGGGACAAGTTGGGTAACGGTTAGTCCGTACTGTGCCAATTGTGCCAAGGCTTGTTCTTCATTGGCAGCTTCATAGCTACCTTGGGTTTGGGCTCCAGTTTGGTCTGTGGCAACATATTGAAAAATTGGCATAATAAGAGATATTGATAAATTTTAGGTATATTTCAAGACTTCCTCAACAGTACTTTCACCATCAAAAATCGATCTTAGTCCATCTTCACGCAGGCTTTTCATACCCTGTTCAATGGCACATTGCCTTAACACTAAAGTAGCGGCTCCAGAATTAATCATTTCCCGAAAGGCATCGGTGACTTTAATCATTTCAAAAAGTCCAGTTCTTCCACGATAACCTGATTGGTTACAGGTTTCACAACCGCCACCAAAATAAAATTTCCGTTCTCCAAGTTCATTGGGATTCAGATCTAGATTTTGTAGCATTTCTTTTTTCGGAACATATTCCTGTTTGCAGTCCGAACAGATTTTCCGGACTAGACGTTGGGCCAGAACAAATTCAAGAGAAGCGGAAAGCAAAAAGGGTTGGAGTCCCATATCCACAAGCCTAGTTACTGCACCAGGGGCATCATTGGTGTGCAGGGTACTTAAGACAACATGACCAGTAAGTGAGGCTTGCACCGCAATCCGGGCAGTTTCTATATCCCGAATTTCACCCACCATAATCTTATCCGGATCTTGCCGTAAAAAAGCTCGAAGCGCACGGGAGAAGTCAAGTCCGACCTGATGGTTTACAGGAACTTGCATAATGCCTTCTATTTCATACTCCACGGGGTCTTCAGCAGTCAGAAGCTTGGTATCCAAGAGGTTTACCTCTTTAAGGGCACTGTAAAGGGTTGTGGTTTTACCGGAGCCTGTAGGTCCGGTAACAATAAAAATTCCATTGGGTCTTCGGACTGCATCCCGAATTCCAGTTTTTACATTTTCTGGTAAGCCTAGGCTGTCCAGATCTAGATTGACTGCAGACTTGTCGAGTACACGAAGTACCACACTTTCTCCAAATTGAGTAGGTAAGGTTGATACCCGAAGATCAACTGCCCGTCCTTCGATGGTCATTTTAATTCTTCCATCCTGTGGAATTCGGTGCTCCGCAATGTTTAACTCCGCAATCACTTTAATTCTGGAAATAACGGGTAATGCCAAACTTTTTGGCGGGGGAGACATCTCATACAACGCACCATCTACTCGATATCGAATTCGAAATTCCTCCTCAAAGGGCTCAAAGTGAATATCGGAAGCTTGTGCACGGATTGCCTGCTGCATAACCAAGTTTACGAAGCGAATAATCGGCGTTTCATTGGCCGCATCGGTAAGGTCTGATTCTTTGGATTCATCCAGATCTTCAAATTCATCAAAGCCAACATCCCCGAGTAAATCCTGAATGGAGCCTTCTTGAGATGGATAATATTGATCCAACAATACGCTTACTTGTTCAGGATCGCAGACCACGAGATAGATCTCTAGATTTAGGGCAAAAGTAAGGTCATCAATGATAGAAGAATTGAAGGGGTCAGCTGCAAGAAAATGAATTCCTCCCTCCGAAAGGTACAAGGGAACAATGGCATATTGCCGAGCCACCTCTGCCTCGATTACTTGCAGGGCATCCGGTTCGATTTGTCCAACCTCCCCGATTTGCAACTCGCAGCCCAAATACTCGGAAACCAAGCTAAAAATATCTTCTTTGGTGGCCAAACCGGCTGCTATAATAGACTCTGAGTAAGATTTTCTTCCTTCCCTTACTTCATCGTCGAATAATTCGTCTAAACCATGTTGCGATACACCTTCAACTTGATTGAAGATGTCGCGGATCGTGGAATTGTAATCAAGATAAAGCATAAATTTTATTCTTCCTCTGTAGTTACAAGCATGACTTCACTCAGGGTGGTAACTCCGGCTAAAACCTTTCGGAATCCATCTTCCCGCATATTGCGCATCCCCATTTCCCTGGCTTTTTTACGCAACTCTACGATACTAACATTGTGATAGATCATTTCCTCAAGCTCTTGGTTGACGGTGAAGATTTCAAATACTCCTTTTCTACCTCTAAATCCTTTGTCTCCACACTTATCACAACCTGCACCTTGCATGAAACTGGCATTGGATGCTTGCTCAGTGTTAATCCCTAATAGTGCTAATTCACTCGCGGGTGGCTCGTAAGGCTGCTTACAATTTTGACAGATCGAACGGACCAGCCTTTGGGCAAGTGCAGCCCGTAAGGATGCCGAGACCAAAAAGGGCTTCACCCCCATGTCAATCAGTCTAGAAACCGCACTTGGAGCATCATTGGTGTGCAAGGTACTGAAAACCATATGACCGGTTAAAGAAGCATTAATTGCAATCTCTGCAGTTTCCAAATCACGAATTTCCCCGACCATGACAATATTGGGAGCTTGTCGAAGCATTGCCCGAAGAGCCGCCGAGAAAGTCATACCCACATCCGCTCTGACTTGTACCTGATTAATTCCAGCCACTTCATACTCAACAGGATCTTCCACAGTAATAATTTTCCGGTCTGGTTGGTTGATTACATTCAGGGCTGAATACAAAGTGGTAGATTTACCAGAACCTGTGGGTCCAGTTACCAAAAAAATGCCGTCCGGCATGTTAATGACTTGTTCGAAAACAGTTTGATCATCGGAGAAGAAACCCAATTGAGGAAGACCCAGGCTAAGACTTTCCTTATCGAGAATACGCATAACAATGCTTTCTCCGTGTACCGTGGGTAGTGTCGATACCCGTAAATCAATCACTTTTTCCCCGACCTTCACATTGATACGACCGTCCAGTGGAACCCTTTTCTCTGCAAGGCTCACATTTGCCATCAACTTCGTTCTCGAAATTATGGAAGGTTGCAGTCGTTTCGGTGGATCAGGTTGCTCCTGCAGTCTTCCATCAACCCGAAAGCGCAAACGAAACTTTTTTTCCAAAGGCTCCATGTGAATATCAGAGGCCCTCATTTCCAAAGCATCTTTAATTACGGAATGGACATATTTTATGATCGGTGCGTCTTCTTCACTGACATCTTCAGGTCTGACTCCATCTCCGATTTCGATTCCTTCTCCTTCGACTCCGTCGAAGAATTCATGCATCTTTCTATCCTCAGCACTGCCGTATGCAGTATCAATCGCTTTGAGAACATCGCCACGGTAGGCAATTTTAGGGTAGATCGCTTTGCCGAGCAGATGGGTTAGGTTCTCCAAACCATCCTCGTCCAAGGGATTTCCAAATACAATTTCAATTTCGGTTGGGCTATCACCAATGGGTAAAGCCTCATACTGTCTTGCCCACTGGGCTTGCAGTAAAGAAATGATTTCTGTGGGCGGGTCAATGTGCTCCATATCCACCGCTTCCATATTCAATTCTGCGGCAAGATAATTGACCACTTCTTGTTGAGGTAGCCCAATTTTTGCAAGTAAACCTTCCATTAAGGCAAGATCTGGATCTGAAACTTGATCCTCAGGAAGATTATCTACACTAGTTTGAACTTCCGAAAGAATTTCATCGGTAATTAAGCCCTGTTGCTTAAAGGCATCGATCAAATATTCATCAGTAGGATTCATGTTTAGTTCTTAAAGCTAAACCTGAATGGTTTTGGGATGAGTTACAAGCTCATCTGCCCAAACCAACCAGAAACTCAGGATTATTTTTCGTTTTGCGTACCCTTTGGATAAACATTTCCATCGCCTCTGCCGGAGGAACCCCTTTAAGCGATCTTCGAAGCGAATAAATCTTGGTAAGTTCTTCAGCATGATAAAGAAGTTCTTCCTTCCGAGTCCCACTTTTTTCGAAATCCAAGGCGGGAAAGATACGCTTATTGGAGAGTTCTCGATCCAAATGCAACTCCATGTTTCCAGTACCTTTGAATTCCTCAAAAATCACCTCATCCATTTTACTCCCAGTCTCCACCAAGGCGGTGCCGAGAATGGTCAAACTCCCTCCCCCTTCAATATTCCGAGCCGAACCAAAAAATCGTTTCGGTCTTTGTAGGGCAGTTGCTTCCACTCCACCACTAAGAATTTTTCCACTGTTTGGCATGGTTGCATTGTAAGCCCGAGCCAAACGGGTAATGGAATCTAGAAGAATCACCACATCCTGTTCGTGTTCCACCATGCGGCGGGCTTTCTCGATTACGATTTCTGCGGCATGAACGTGACTTTCAGCACTTTCGTCGAAAGTGGAAGCAATTACCTCGGCATCCGGGACTTGCCTGCGGAAATCAGTAACCTCCTCAGGCCTCTCATCGACCAGCAAGACAATTAAATGGGCTTTGGGATTATTGACTCGTAACGCCCTTGCGATTCCCTGTTGCAAAACGGTCTTCCCCGTTCTGGGAGGAGCCACAATTAGCCCTCGTTGCCCAAAACCGATAGGGGAAACGAGATCCACAACCCTCATGGAAACATTATCCCATTCCACTTTTTCATCCGTTTCCAGAAAAATTCTTTCCAAGGGATAATAAGGGACTAACTCGGTAAATGGGGTCACCCGACTTGCCTCTTCTGGGTCACCGTCCATAATTTTCTCGATTTGTAGGAGCAAGGGACATGTTGCACCATCCATCTTAGATCTGACAAATCCTTGGACGCATTGGCCGGTTTTGATGCCATACTTTTTGATCAAGGGTGCAGGCACAAATGGAGATTGCGATTTGAGCCGGTAATTTTCTTTTTCCTGGAGTAAAAATCCATGGCCGTCTTCCATCACTTGAATGATTCCAGATACCTGAACTGGAACCTTTTGCTCCAAGCAACAATCCAACAACAAATCAATTACTTCTTCTCTAAGCGGAGCCGCGGGCAAGGATAATTCAAGGGAAAGAGCGGTGACCTTTTCCTTAAGTTCAAGTAAGCTAAGAGGAAGTAATTTATCTAAAGAGATAGGTTCATCTCTACTTGCCGCAAATTCTTCGGCTAAAGCGAGCAGACCCGCTTCACTCTTAAAACTCTCATTCTCGAGTAAATCTCCAATTTCTAGGGGACGAACTTCAGTTTCTTCAAAGGGAAGCTTTTTTGGCTTTTTGAATTTCTGTCTTTGCCGGTTCTGGGGTCTTTTCTTATCTTGCCAATTTTGTCTCTTGTTTCCTTTGTTTGGCTGCTGGTTTTGCTTGGGATGATTTCCAGTATTTTTTCGTGGTGGGTGCTGCTCTTCTTTTCTTGGATTCCCCTCTTGGTTATCTCTTGAAGGGGAGGAAGCAACCGGCTTTTGTGGTTCTTTGCCTTCTTCTTGGTAAGGATTCTCTTTGGGAGCCGGAGATTCCTCGCCATCGGTACTAAAAAATAATTGCCCCCCTTCCCCGTCAGTTGAGTTTTCCTTTGCCATCTCAGTGGATAACGAAGTGTCTTTTGTGGGAGGATCTTTTTTTTCTGACTTAGGATCTTCTTGAGCAGATTTAGGAGACGATGAATCTTCTTGGGATGTCATAAATGGAGTGGTTAAATTCAAAATCGTCAGGAAAAATTCCTAGAAAATTCTTGTACTTGACCAGAAAGAAAAACATCTGATCCGGTACCCAAAAAAACGACATCTGCCTTTTTTGCTTTTTCTTCGCAAGATAGTTGAGATGCAATTCGGGATCTCGCTTCATCCTCACTAAAGCCTCGTCTAAGCAATCTAGAAAACTGAATTTTAACTGGAACGAACACTGAAATTATATAACTGAAATAAGGTTCTAAGTTTTTTTCATAAAGCAATGGCACTTCAACTACTTGGAGTTTACCGTTCGACTGCTCGACATGAGAAACCCATTTTGATCGAACGAGCGGTTGAATGATGTTCTCAAGCCAAGCTCTTTCAATGGGATTATTGAATACTATCCGAGCAATCTTCTCCTTGTCAATATTTCCCCGAGAAAAAATTTCACCTTTGCCCCAATGATCCTGCACAGCACGAATTAAATTTTCGTCGGAGCTCCAAAGATCTGAAACGATTTCGTCGGTTGAAATCGTGTTCCAATCAAGTTGAGCAAAAGCCTTAAGTGCGGTGGATTTGCCAGAGGCGACACCACCGGTGATGCCAACAACGATTTTATCTGCAAAATAAACCATTGCTGATCATTTTCCTAAATTTGAACACTTCAGCAAGTCTGGAAAGAGCAAAGATTAAATGGAGTATCGTCTTGCGTCCATTAAAGAAATCCTTTTTAAACATCCCTTCCTTAGCTGGTAGGGTATCCAAGTGGCTAAAGGATGCGGACTGTAAATCCGCCCGCTTCGTGCGTTCGTCGGTTCGAATCCGACCCCTACCACCATCCATCCATTAGGCCATTTTGAAAACCCGAATACTAAAGGCAATGAAAAGTTCATGGACCCTACCGTTTTGTTTCCCACTATGAAACGAAGTAGAAAATGGTTGGCTATTGTTCTTGGGGGAGTCATTTTATTTCTTTTTCAACTTTGTTCTGGTAGGTTTTAAATGGTGTTGAACCCAAAGTCGTCAGGAAAGAGAATTCTCTATGGTATTGGCCTCGGAATTATCCTTTCAATAATCCTTGCGGAATATGCGAGTGCATCCTTCTTCAGACTCTATCATGATTCATCTTATTTCCGTAGTTTAACAGGATGGTCTCCCAACAAATTATCTGAAATTTTTCTTAAGTTGTCTTGGGCGGTCACTTTTTTGGCTAGTTGGTGGATGATTTGGAAATTAGACTTTCTTTTGTCTTTGCAAACTCCAAGCTCACAAATACCAAAAACTTGGCAAAAAGAGGAACCACCAGTATCCAAGGGAGAAAACAATGAAAAAATAAAGCCCAGTCAGGGTGAAGAGAAAAAGGTAAGAAGAGAGACGGATGAAAAGAAAAAAAATGAAAAAATAGATTTTACGAGCCTTGAGGATTTACATTTTGGTAAAATTCTGGAAATTGATGATTTGCAGGATTCCGAAAAAATAAAAGCATCTTACCGTAAGAAAATTGCCCAATATCACCCAGACCGAGTTGGAGCAATGGGTCCAGAAATTCGTGAGGTTGCAGAGAAAAAGGCCAAGGAAATAAACGAGGCGTACGAACATTTCAGAAAGAAATTTAAATCTTTGAAATAAGATTCAATTTTATCGCTTTGAAAAAAGTTGGTGCTTGAAGACCACCTATAACTAAATACCATGATTAGCTTTTTTATTGAATTATGACTACCAAACCTTCTTCACATGAATTCCAAGCCGAGACTAAGCAAGTTCTCGATATCGTAGTTAATTCTCTTTACAAAGATAAGGAAATCTTTGTTAGGGAACTCGTTTCAAATGCATCAGATGCCCTCGAAAAGTTAAGGCGTCTTCAACTCACCGAGAAAGAAGTGGGTGACGATAATTTGGAACTGGAGATTAATGTATCCACGGATGACACCAAAAATCAATTAATCATTCAAGATTTTGGCATTGGAATGGATGAGGAAGAGCTGGTCCAAAATCTTGGTACCATTGCCCACTCTGGATCAAAAGACTTCATTGAGGCCCTGAAATCAGATGGAGAAAAGAATGATGCTCTTATTGGTAAATTTGGAGTCGGATTTTACAGCGTTTTTATGGTCGCTGATAAAGTTCAGGTTTTCACCAAAAACTGGAAAAAAGAAGCATCTGGATACTGTTGGGAAAGTGATGGCAGTGGAACTTATCAAATTGAAGAAGTTGAGGGGCAAAGAAGAGGTGCCAAAATTATTATTAATTTAAAAGATGATTTTTCTGAGTTTGCCAAGGAGGATAGAATTAAGGAAATCATCAAAAAATACTCTGCATTTGTTCAGTTTCCAGTTTCACTAAATGGTGAAAAAGTGAACACGGTCGATGCCATTTGGATGCGTTCTAAAAAAGACATAACCGATGAGGAATATGAAGAATTTTACAAGTTTCAGAGTAATGACTACGAAGCACCTCTCATGCGGATGCATTTTAGTGCGGACGCCCCTTTGGAGATAAATTCCCTTCTGTTCGTCCCCAAGAGAAACATGGAAAAGATGGGGCTCTTTCGAAATGAAAATAAAGTCGCACTTCACTGCCGAAAAGTACTGATTGAGGCAGAACCCAAGAGCCTCTTTCCGGAATGGTTGCGCTTTTTGAAAGGGGTCGTTGATAGTTCCGACCTCCCGCTCAATGTCTCCAGGGAAACGATGCAGGACAGCGAATTATTGAGAAAACTAAACCAAGTGCTGACCAAGCGATTTCTTCGATTTTTGAATGAGCAATCTCACAAGGAGGAAGAAACATACCTTGCATTTTGGAATGAGTTTGGCGTTCTGATCAAGGAAGGGGCAGCCACAGACTTTACTTACAAGGAAGACTTGGCAAAACTCCTTCGGTTTGAGTCTACTGCTTTGGACGCTGGAAAGTTAACAGGATTGGATAACTATATGGACCGCATGGCAAGCGATCAGGAAGAAATCCTTTTTTTATTTGGCAAAAGTAGAGAATCTATTGAGGCAGGCCCTTACTTAGAAGCGTTGAAAGCTCGTGGTCTAGAAGTACTGCTTTGCACTGAACCCGTAGACGAATATGTAATGCAGACCATTCGGGAGTACAAAGAGAAAAAAATTCTTTCGGCTGATTCCGATGAGGTGAAACTTGAAAAAATCGATCAAGATGAGGAGGGCGAATCCCTTGGTAAAAAAGAAATCAAAGCTCTTTGCAAATGGTTGAAGGAATCCTTAGTTGACAAGGTTTCTGATGTGGAGACTGGAGATCGACTTATTGATAGTCCTGTCTGTATCGTTGGCGGGGATGCTATGGGTGGTGCATCTGCCCGTCGGGTCATGAAAATGATGCAAGGTCCGGAAGGGGGAATGCCTGGAATGCCAGCGCCATCGGTTAAGCTCCAGATTAATCCCAAGAATTCAATCATTCGGGGTCTTTATGAACTAAAAGATAAAGACGAACCTACGGCGAAGTTGGTTGCCAATCAATTGCTTGATAACGCCTTGGCTTCTGCCAACTTACTGGATGACCCAAGGGAAATGATTGCTCGAAGTTATCAGGCACTTGAAAAGATAACTGCCAACTAATCCAATCGGTCTTGGTATAAAATTATCGATTACTAAAAAAAGATATTGCGCAACAGCGCCAAGAGAGGGTATGGAACATGCTATGAAGGTGAGAAACATTTCTTTCTTGCGAGGTGCTGTACTTGCATTTTCGTTTGCTTTTATTGCGGTTGGTTGTGGTCCTAAGGACTTGAGTCCCTTCGCGAAGAGTGACGAACAGGTCGACGAGAATGTAGCGAACTTAATGGGATTATCCGTTGGTATGACCAAAGGCCAAGTATTTGACCTGGTTGGAGTGGCAAATTACATGGAAGGTTATGACTGGGGAAGTGTATGGCGCTACAAAATCAAAAAAGGAGGAAAATCTGGATCCTTGGCAAATAAGGAAGTGGAACAAAATTACATGCCCGTGGTTTTCGATAATACTGATAGGGTTATGGGTTATGGTCAGAAATTTTACGACCAGACACTATCTGATCTCGGTACGGGTCAATTTTAGAGCCAATTTACAGTTCGCTTTTTTTGAATTGTTCAGTTGACGAAAGACTGCATATCCGTCATTTTCTTTCTTTTCTCGTATTTTCATGAAGACCACTCTTGCAAAACCTGAAACTGTTACCCACGACTGGAAAATTGTCGATGCAACTGACCATATCCTTGGACGGCTCGCCGTTCTGATTGCCAACGCATTGCGGGGGAGAAACAGTCCCCTTTATACTCCTCATGTTGATACCGGTGATTATGTGATTGTAACGAATGCGGATAAAATAAAGCTCACAGGATCTAAAGAGGAACAGAAAAAGTACATGTTTTACAGTGGTTACATGGGTAATGAAAAATACCGCTCTGTTGCTGATTTTCGCTTAAAAAGACCAGAGTTCATTATTCAGAACGCGGTTCGTGGGATGTTACCCAAAAACAAACTAGCGAGCCAAATGTTGAAAAAACTTAAAGTATATCGTGGAACAGATCATCCCCACGGGGCTCAAAAACCAACCCCTTTAATTTCCTAAAATCATGAGTGCCAAATCAAGCCCTAAAGAATTTCTTGCTACCGGTCGTCGCAAAACAAGCACCGCCCGGGTTCGTATCAAAGAAGGTACTGGATCCTTTACCATCAACAAGCGTGAGCTATCCGATTATTGCAAAACAGAACAGCAAAAAAAGACGGTATCGGGCCCGCTTAACACTGTAGACATGGCAAAATTGGTTGATATTTCTGTGAATGTTACTGGTGGTGGTGGTACTGGGCAAGCCGGTGCGATCCGACATGGTTTGTCTAGAGCTTTAGAAAAAATGGATAGCGACTTGAGGTCACCCCTAAAAAAAGCGGGTCATCTCCGACGAGATCCTAGAAAAATCGAGAGGAAGAAAACAGGACAACCGGGGGCAAGGAAAAGGTTCCAATTCTCCAAAAGATAATTTTAACCATATTAATCTTTTTAAAAACCCCTCGGAACACCAACCGGGGGGTTTGTTTTTTTAAAATTTAAATAATAATTCATTCATTATGAAAGTTTCAATCATAGGAGCATCAGGCTACACAGGCAGAGAATTAGTATCTATGCTTTTGGACCACCCTTTGGTCGAGCTGACCACGATAACCTCGAGGACACTCGCCGGACAATCACTGCATAGCCAGATGCCTAATCTAAGAAGCAAAGGAACGGATCTCCTTTTTTCAAATCCAAGTATTGATGAACTCTGTGGAAAGGAAGAAATCGAAATTTTCTTTCTTGCCCTACCCCATGGAACTTCTGCTACTTTTGCCAAACCTCTTCTTGATTCAGGAAAAAAAGTTATTGATTTATCTGCAGATTTCCGGATTCGCTCGCCTGAAGTTTATCAGAGTTTTTACGATTCTCCCCATCCTGCTCCAGAATTGCTGAAGATCTCACAATACGCACTTCCTGAATTGAATCCACTCTCTTGGGATGTTTCCCATCTACTTGCATCGCCTGGCTGTTACCCAACCAGCATCATCCTTCCTCTTGCCCCCTTACTGAAAGAAAAATTGATCAGAGCGGATGACATCATTGCGAATTCGATGAGTGGAGTGAGTGGAGCTGGCAGCAATCCTTCAGAAAAACTTATGTTTTGCGAAAGAAATGAGAATGCTTGTGCCTACGGTTTGCCAAGGCATCGCCACCTATCTGAAATCGAAGAACAATTGAGTGCATTCCAAGGTCAGAAACTTACCCTCTCCTTTCACCCACATCTTGTTCCGATCAATCGTGGAATCTGCACCACCATTTCTGCTCTCTCTGCAGATCAAGTAAAAGTAGAGGATATTCATGCCTGCTGGAACGCATACTATGGGGACCGGGCATTTGTAAAAATACTGGAAAATGAAAGCTTTCCTGAAATCAAAAATGTAGTTAGAACCAATGGAATTGATATTGCGGTGCATCATGATTCCAGAACCAATAGATTCACCCTCTGCTCTGCGGAGGATAATTTAGTCAAAGGGGCAGGAGGACAAGCGATTCAGGCAATGAATATTTGTCAGGGTTATCCCGAGAATACCGGATTGTTATGAAGTTTTTCGAAAATGGAGACGGCTTAACTGAGCCAAGGGGATTTTTCTGTGCTGGAATTCATTGTGATGTCAAAGGAAAACGAGATGGCAAACTCGATTTAGGCATTGTCTACTCTTCCAAACCTTGCAATGCAGCTGCAGTTTTTACCACCAATGATGTGAAAGCCGCACCGGTGTTGTATTCACAATCTTTACTACTCAATAAAAATGCCAAATTTCATGCGGTGATTGCAAATAGTGGAAATGCCAACGCTTGTACTGGCAAGCAAGGATTGGCAGATTCCAAAAAAATGGGTACAGAAACCGCAAGGCAATTGAAAGTCAGAGAAGATGAAGTGCTGGTCTGCTCCACTGGCAGGATCGGAGTAACTCTACCCATGAGTAGAATAACTGCCGGCATTCGAGATGCCTCGGAAGATATATTGGGTGAGTTTGATGGAGCCCAAGCTTTTCAAGAAGCCATTTTAACATCCGATACCTGTACCAAGTCGTGTTCTGTTACAATCAATACCGGGCGGGGAGAAATTTCGATTGGAGGCGTAGTCAAGGGTGCAGGTATGATTGAACCAAACATGGCTACAATGCTTGCTTTCATAACTACCGATGCTGCTGCTGAAAACGATTTCTTAAAGGATGTTCTCAAGAAAGCTGTCGACCAATCCTTTAACCGTATTACTATTGATGGAGACATGAGTACAAACGACTCTGTTATTTTATTGGCAAACGGGAATTCGGGAGTTGAAATTGCAGGTGATGATAAAAAATTAAGTGAAGCTTTTTATAAGGGATTAGAAGCCGTTTGTCAGTGCTTGGCAAAGAAATGCGTCTCAGATGGAGAAAAAGTTACAAAACTTGTCACCATATGTATCCGTGGAACTCATACCAATGAAGAGGCCGCTAAAGTCGCTCGTTGTATTTCAAATTCCTTATTGGTTAAAAGTTCTTGGTTTGGTTCAGATCCAAATTGGGGAAGGGTGATCGATGCTGCTGGTTATGCCAAGGTCGGTTTGAAATTTGAAAAGATAGATATGTTTTACAATCAGGTACCTGTGCTACAAAAGGGAGAACCGATTGAGAGTAATAAGTCACAGTGGAAGGAAATTGTTTCGAAAAGAACATTCAATATTACCGTTGACCTAAATTTAGGTGGTGGAAACGCTGAGATCTGGACTAATGACTTGAGCGAAGAATATGTAAATTTCAACAAGAGCGAGTAATTTCAAGTATGATAGAGTTTGAAGAAAGTCAAAAAAAAGCGGAAGTCCTCATGGAGGCTCTACCCTATGTTAGACGGTTTCGTGGTTCTGTCTTCGTGGTCAAATACGGGGGTAGTTTTATGGATTCTCCAGATCCAAAAGTCCGTGCACAAGTCGCTCAGGATCTGGTATTTCTTCATTTTGTCGGGATCAAAGTAATTGTCGTTCACGGTGGCGGTAAAGCAGTCACCAGGGAACTGACCAGTCGTGGAATCGAAGCAAGTTTCGTCAATGGGTTACGAGTTACGGATCATGAGACCATAAAAGTTGTAGATGAAGTTTTAAACTACAGGGTGAATGCCGAAGTGGCTGAATTTGTTAGTTCTTATGACTGCGATGTGAGTAGAATTGCCGGTAAAGACATTTTGCTTTGTAAAAAGCTTGAACAAATTCCCGACCTTGGGTTTGTCGGTTTGATCTCTCAAGTTGAGGATTTCCCAATCAAAAAGGCACTTGAGAATGGACTGATGCCAATCATTTCTTCCACGGCTGCTGATGTCCAAGGTCAATGCTACAATGTAAATGCAGACACCGTGGCTGCAAAGCTAGCGATTGCTTTAGGAGCCCGCAGGCTTGTTTACCTCTCGGACGTACCAGGATTACTTCAAAAACCAGGTGATACTGGATCTCTCCTCTCTAGTCTTCCGGTTGACCAAGTGGACTCCCTTAAAAAACAAGGCGTAATTTCAAAAGGTATGCTTCCCAAGGTAAACAGTGCTGTTGAAGCCCTTAAATCAGGAGTCAATCGAGTTCACTTCATTGATGGAAGACTACCCCACAGTATTCTTATCGAAATTTTTACTGATGAAGGAATCGGTACAGAAATCATACATTCTTCCTAAGTACTTATGATATCTTCAGATCATAGTAAATTCCTCGTGGGAAATTATGCCCAACCGGCGATTGAAATTGTTCGTGGAAAGGGTACTAAAGTTTGGGACTCCGAGGGTAAGGAATATCTCGATTTTACAACTGGTATCGCGGTTACCAACCTTGGCCACAGTCACCCGCACTGGATTCACTCGGTTACAGACCAAGCCAATGAAATGGTTCATTGCTCCAATTTGTTTTCCATTCCTGAACAGGTCCGACTTGCAAAGCGATTAGTCGAAAAAATTGGGCCAGGAAAACTTATTTTTTGTAATAGTGGAGCGGAAGCTAATGAGGGACTTCTCAAACTTGCACGTTTAGTTGGAAACAAGCAGGGTACGCAACCCAAACATAAAATCGTTGTTGCCGACAATGGCTTTCATGGAAGAACTCTGGGTGCTCTTTCTGCAACTGCTTCCCCGAAGTATCGAACTGGTTTTGAACCGCTCCTTCCATTCTTTGACTTTGTTCCCCTCAATGACATTCAAGCTTTTGACAAAGCAATCGATTCGGAAACCTCTGCCGTCCTTGTCGAATCGATCCAAGGAGAAGGTGGTATTTATGAGGCAGAAGATCATTTCCTTCAAGAACTCGCTGCTATTTGTACCGCAAGAAAAGTTTTACTTCTTCTGGATGAAGTACAAGCAGGAATCGGAAGGACTGGTGAGTTTCTTGGCTTTCAAAAATCTGGCATTCTTCCTCATGCTGTTGCCATGGCAAAAGGATTGGGCGGCGGCTTCCCCATTGGTGCAATCTGGATTGGAGAACAATATGCGGATACATTCGGGGCTGGAAGTCATGGTACCACTTTTGGAGGCTCTCCCCTCGCCTGCTCTGCTGCAAATGCCGTCCTTGATGTAATTGAAGAGGAAGACTTGATTGCTAAAACCAAGCGTAAAGGAGAATATCTCAAGGAAAAGCTTTTGCAATTCATTCCTAAATACCCCGCTCTTGCTCATGAAGTTAGGGGACGTGGATTGATGCTTGCCCTAGCCCTCAAGTTAGATCCCTCTACGATTGTTCAACAGCTTCGGGATTCCGGGCTACTTGTGGTTGGAGCCGGGGGATATGCCATCCGTTTTCTTCCTCCACTCAATGTTCAAGAAGAGGAAATTGACCATGCAATCCATATCGTAGACACCATTTTCTCAAATTTTGAACTTAATGAAGTAAGCTCATGAAACACTTTCTTCAGGAAAATGATTTCTCCAATGAAGAAATCAAAGAAATTTTTCTTCACGCGAAAACTTATAAAACCGATCGAGCCAGGCGCCCGACAGATGATCTAAGGGGACAAACATGGGGTATGCTCTTTCACAAAAATAGCACGCGTACCCGCGTCTCCTTTGAAGTAGGTATTCGCGAACTCGGAGGAAATCCGCTCATCCTAGATCAGTCCTCGACTCAAATTGGGAGAGGAGAGAGTATTGAAGATACGATTCGGGTGCTCTCTCGCTTTTTAGACGGATTAATTATTCGTACCCACGGGCACGAAATTATTGAGAAATTCGCAGCAAATGGCACTATTCCGGTAGTTAATGCTCTGACTGATTTCCTGCACCCTTGTCAGATCTTTGCTGACTGCATGACTATCTTGGAAAAGACCGGATTATCTCATGATCCTTTTTCTCTTTCCGGTAAAAAACTTACTTTTCTCGGTGATACCCAATGTAATATGGCAAACTCTTGGATTCTTGCGGGTGCGATGTTTGGAATCAAAATTTGCCTCTCTGGCCCAGCTGAATTTTCTCCTTCCAGAAAAATTCTTGATTATCTTGAAAAATATAAGCTCCCTACTACTTGGGAGCATCAAGTTGACCCTAAAATCGCCGTCCAGAATGCAAATATTTTGTACACAGATGTCTGGGTAAGTATGGGATGCGAGGAGGAAGCTGATGAACGCAAGCGGTTAATGAGCCCTTATCAGATCAATGAAGAATTACTACAAATGGCAGGCCCTGACTCTATTTTAATGCATTGCATGCCTACCCACCCCGGTGAAGAAATTTCTGAATCGGTGCTCGCTTCGCCCCAAGCCATCCTCTTTGATCAGGCTGAAAATCGTCTTCACATGCAAAAGGCCATTCTTCGTCAACTCACTCAATCTTGAATTTTTCTTAACTAAGCTATGAAAATCATACTCGCATATTCTGGAGGTTTGGACACTTCCGTGCTCGTTCACTGGTACGCCAAATCGCAAAACGCGGAGGTAATTACATATTGTGCAGATGTAGGTCAGGAAGAAGAATTAGATGGTTTAGAGGAAAAGGCCTTGTCAACCGGTGCGACCGCACACCGCACTCTTAACTTGGTGGATGAATTTTCCCAAGACTTTATTTATCCCATGGTTCGGGGTAATGCCATTTACGAATCTCAATATTTACTGGGTACATCCATTGCCAGACCCTTAATTGCCAAAGCTCAAATCGAAATCGCTCGAGAATTTGGAGCCACCGCAGTGGCTCATGGAGCAACTGGAAAAGGAAACGATCAGTGTCGTTTTGAACTCACTTTTTCAGCTCTTGCCCCTGACCTCAAGATTCTTGCCCCTTGGCGCGACGCTGACTTTCGCAAGACCTTCCCCGGACGCCAGCATATGATCGAATACTGCCACGATCATAAAATCGATGTTGAAGCAAGTACTGCCAAACCATACTCTATGGATCGCAACCTCTGGCATATCTCTTACGAAGCCGGTATCTTGGAAGATCCATGGTTTGATCCAACCACTCCTGAAAATCGGGCAATGTATAAGCTCTCTGTTGACCCTGAAATTGCTCCCGATGAAGCCCAGTACATTGAACTTGAATTTAAGAATGGAGATTGTGTTGCAGTGGACGGAGATTCCGCGTCCCCTTTTGAAATCATCAAGAAGCTTAATGAGATAGCTGGCAAACATGGTATCGGCCGGGTTGATCTGGTCGAAAATCGTTTTGTTGGAATGAAAAGTAGAGGAGTTTATGAGACCCCGGGTGGCACCGTTCTTATGCATGCTCATCGACAACTCGAGACTTTGACCATGGATCGAGATCTCATGCATCTCCGCGACTCGCTGATTCCAAGGTATGCGGAGCTGATTTATTATGGATTTTGGTTCGCTCCAGAAAGAGAAGCCCTTCAAGCCCTGATTGATGAAAGTCAAAAAACGGTAAGTGGTGTAGTCAGGCTTAAACTCTACAAAGGAAATATAACCACGGTAGGTCGTAAATCAGACCAATCACTTTACGATCTCGAAATCGCTTCAATGGATGATGAAGAAAGTGATTATCAACCAGAGGATGCGGGTGGATTTATCCGTTTGAATGCTCTTCGGCTTAAAGAACGTAGCAGGAAACAAGGGTTTAAAGCCTAATAAAATCTTTCAATGCACCTTTTGGTTATAGATAATTACGATTCCTTTACATACAACATCGTACAATATTTTGGCGAACTGGGTGCAAAGATTACAATCCTTCGAAATGATGATCAGAATGCGGAGGAGATTTCTTTCAAGAATTATGATGGGCTGGTCGTTTCTCCTGGACCTTGTGATCCGAATAAAGCGGGGATTAGTCTAGAATCCATCCATATGGCGAAAGGCAAGTTGCCTATTTTTGGGATTTGTCTGGGTCATCAATGCATTGGTCAGTATTTTGGTGGATCTATTGTTCGAGCTGATCGGCTGATGCATGGAAAGACCTCTCCCATTAAACACGATGGTAAGGATTTGTTTGTCTCCATGTCCGATTCTTTTCCAGCCACCCGCTATCATTCCCTATTGATTGACCCGGATTCCATGCCCAATGATCTAGAAATTACAGCCAAAACTGAAGAAGGAGAGATCATGGGAATTAAGCACAAAGTATTCCCAATCTGGGGCGTTCAGTTCCATCCAGAATCTCTAGCAACAGAAAATGGAATTATGATCTTGAAGAATTTCTTAAATCTCTGTTATAAATAAATCGTGGTGATTTTGGAAACTGAATTTGTTTATGCTCTGTCCTAAGTGTTCATCAGACGAACTGAAGGTTCTTGAGACCAGAGCGGGCAACATTGCTTCAACTCGAAGAAGGCGGGAGTGCTTAAAGTGCAATCATCGTTTCTCTACGATTGAAGAGGTTCTCCGAGAAGATCTTGTCGTGGTAAAAAGGGATGGAAGAAGGGAAAGCTTCGATCGAACCAAGTTGGCTATGGGTCTAAGAAGGTCCATTGCCAAGCGCCCCATCGATGCGGAGCAAATCAATGGATTGCTGTCGGAAACATTACGAAGAATAGAAAATGAATTTGACAGCGAAGTTCCTAGTCGGGTGATCGCCGAGGCGATCATGCAGAGGCTTCGTAAAGTTGACGGAATCGCATGGTTGCGATACGCGAGTTTTTACGAAGACTTTAGGGAATTATCCCGTTTTGCGGTGGAAATTGTTAATCTTGGTGGTGGGGGAAAGGGTGGCAAAGGCGGCAACTAAAAGAGACGACTACACAAGACTCCAAAATTTGAACGCTCTCTTTTCCGTAATTGGGAGTGCTTCGACTCAAGAAGAAACCCTTCAGCTCCAAAGGACATTAACTTTCATGAGGGAAAATGATGGTGGGTCCGAGATGTCGATTAAATCGTTTGAGCATTGTATTGAACAAGTGGTTCGTTTTCACTTCCCCAACGAGCGTAACTTGAACTTTACTCATTGGAATGCAAGACGGCAATCGATTGATCTGCTTTGGGTAAGAGCATCGATATTGGAATTTGTTAATTCTTTTCGTGGTTCCATGAAAGGGATGCTTTTAGTATCCGGATTACGAGAGTCATTAAAGGCTGGTAAGAGATGGACTCCCAAAAAGGAAAAAACCTACTATGAGCTACGTTCCTTCATTGAAGAGCTTGTTATGAAATATGCAAGAACTGGTCAGGATCTTTCGGTTTTATTCTTTTAAAAGGATTTAATCTGGAAAATTTTCGGGATAACTTCCGAGAATCTTAAGAAACGAACAATTTTGTTTCAATTCCTGCAAAGCTTCATTTGCCTCTGGGTCTCCATTATGGCCGATAAAATCAATAAAAAAGAAATAATCCCAAGATTTTTTTCGACTTGGTCTTGATTCAATTTTGCAAAGATTAATCCCTCGGGAAGAGAATGGAGTTAAGGCAGACTGGAGGGCACCCACCTCATCGGAAAGAGAAACAACCAAACTGGTGCGGTAAGAAACTTCGTTGGATTTAGGTAAGGCATTTCGAGCTACCACCAAGAATCGAGTGACATTATTTCTCTTATCTTGAATTCCTTGTTTCAACATTGGAACTTGATGTATTTGACCAGCCAATTCTCCGGCAATCGCAGCAATATCATTTTTCTCACTGCAATTCTTTACCGCTTCAGCTGTACTGGTTACAGGGGAAAGTTTTACATCTGAGAAATTTTTCCTGAGCCATTCTCCACATTGTGCCAAGGCTTGATCTTTAGATTGTATTTCACCAACTTCATCCATTGCTGAATAAGAAAACAAGCAATGCTCAACTTGCAAATAGACTTGAGCAATAATTGAGAGTTCAGACTCAACCAATAAATCGAGCGAGCGATTTACTGCTCCTTCAGTAGAATTTTCAATCGGCACGACACCATAATCACAATCCCCCCGCTCAACAGCTTGGAAAACATCTGGAATATCGGAAAGCGGTCGATACTCCAAGGTAGAACCGAAGTTTTTTACTGCAGCTTGGTGGGTGTAGGTTGCTTCTGGGCCAAGATAACCGATTACCAACTCTCGTTCCAAGGCAATGGATGCAGAAATGACTTCACGATAGATGGTTTTAAGTGAGTCTTCTCGCATAGGACCTTCACTCAAATTTGAAATTTTTCTAAATACTTGCTCTTCACGAGCTGGATCGTATGGGTCGACTCCCAAGTTCGCTTTAATTTTGCCAATCTCGACCGCAGATTGCACCCGACGATTTAACAAGTCAACAACTTGGGTATCAATCTTGTCGATTTCGTCTCGTAAAGACTCTAAGGTAGGATTTTTCAAAAATGAGGATTGCGATACACTAAATTAAGGATTGTGTTCGAGATCTTCTATCAAAACAGAAATAACCCATCAATAAAAGTAATTAATAAAAAACTATGAGCAATTGTAACCGAAATTTTTCTTCAATTGTAGTTGATGGTAATGACCGAGCCCCTAATCGGTCTATGCTTCGAGCTGTTGGCTTTGAAGATGAAGACTTTGAAAAGCCTCAAATTGCAGTTTGCTCGGCTTGGAGTATGGTAACCCCATGTAATTCTCACCTTGATGAATTAGGAAAAGCTTCGGTTCATGGTGTAGATTCAGCAGGAGGAAAAGCAGTCCCATTTGGCACCATAACCGTATCCGATGGTATAAGTATGGGAACACCCGGCATGCGCTATTCTCTGGTCTCCAGAGAGGTAATTGCGGATTCTATTGAAACCGTTGTTGGTGCTGAAGGGATGGATGGTCTCGTTGCAATCGGTGGGTGTGATAAAAATATGCCCGCCTGTGTAATCGCCCTAGCACGAATGAATCGACCTGGAGTCTTTGTGTATGGGGGTACAATCTTGCCCGGAATCCATAAAGAAAAAAATCTTGATATTGTCTCAGTTTTTGAAGCTGTTGGATCTCATGCTTCAGGTTTGATCGATCAAGCTGAACTTACTGAAATTGAAAAGAAAGCGATTCCAGGCCCAGGTTCTTGTGGAGGAATGTATACCGCCAATACTATGTCCTCTGCAATTGAGGCTTTAGGTATGAGCCTGCCTGATAGTTCCGCCCAGCTTGCAGTCTCAGAAGACAAAAAAATAGATGCGAAAAAGGCGGGTGCGGCTGTCGTGGACTTGATTGAAAAAGATATCAAACCTAGGGATATCATGACCCGAAAAGCTTTTGAAAATGCGATTACCGTAGTAATCTCACTTGGAGGTTCAACGAATGCGGTTCTACATCTCATAGCAATGGCTCATGCTGCGGAAGTGCCATTAAGCTTGGATGACTTTACTGAAATAGGAAAAAAAGTTCCCGTTCTCTGCGACCTTAAACCAAGTGGAAAATATAACATGTCCCACTTTGTAAGAATCGGTGGATTGCGTCCCCTTCTCAAAACTCTTTTGCAAGAAGGTTTACTGCATGGGGACTGCATGACCGTTACCGGTAAGACCCTCGCTGAAAATGTGGCCAATGCCGAACCGTATGCTCCCTACCCCCATGGACAAGATCTAGTGCGTCCTTTCAATGATCCGATCAAACCCGATAGTCACCTTCGTATTCTTTACGGAAACCTCGCTGCCGATGGTGCGGTGGCCAAGATTACCGGTAAGGAAGGCCTAAAGTTTTCAGGAAAAGCCATTGTATACGAATCGGAAGAAGCCTCCTTGAAAGGAATTCTTATTGGAGAAGTGGAAGCCGGACATGTCGTCGTGATTCGAAATGAGGGACCGGTTGGGGGACCCGGAATGCGAGAGATGCTTTCCCCCACTTCAGCAATCATGGGAAAAGGCTTAGGTAAGGAGGTTGCATTGATTACGGATGGAAGGTTTTCTGGGGGTAGTCATGGCTTTGTGGTCGGACATGTTACCCCAGAGGCTGCTGTTGGCGGTTTGATTGGTTTAATCGAAAATGATGACCCAATCACGATCGATGCAGAAAACAATCAATTGACGCTGGATTTACCAGTAGAGGAAATCGAAAAAAGAAAATCATCATGGACACGGCCCGAGCCTAAAGAAAAACGAGGAGTATTATCCAAATACGCCAAACTCGTAAGCTCCGCATCCCTAGGTGCGATTACCGACGGAGATTAAAACAAAATATGAAATCAGAACTTTATCTCTCTCATCCAGACGCTCAATTCTGGGCAGATTTTTCTTTTGTCGATTTTCCTGATGGATACTTGGACTCGATGTCAGAATCAATTTCCAAGGCACTCGCCTCGATGAATGAACTGGAGAGCGGTGCCATCGCCAACCCAGATGAAAACCGAATGGTTGGACACTATTGGCTCAGGGATGCAGAGCTCGCACCCAACAAAGAGCTGACACATGGGATTGGTGAAACCATTGCCAAAGTTAAAGAGTTGGCCCAATCCGTTCATTCGGGTTCTATCCAGTCTCCGCAAGGCCCGTTTACTGTTCTTCTTATCATTGGCGTCGGTGGCTCCGCCCTCGGACCTCAGTTTGTGGGCAAAGCCCTTGGACATCCGCACACCGATAAGCTGCGAGTTCATTTCTTTGACAATACCGATCCGGACGGTATCGATCTTACACTTTCCGAAATCGGGGATGCTCTTTCCACCACGCTTGTATTGGTCATTTCTAAATCGGGGGGCACACCCGAAACCCGGAATGGTATGCTCGAAGCCGAAAATGCCTTTACCCAGAGAGGATTAGATTTCTCCGCTCATACGATCGCCATCACTGGGGACGGTAGCAAACTACATCAGTATTCACAGGAAAAAGAATGGCTCGACTTTTTGCCGATGTGGGACTGGGTCGGGGGTCGTACCAGTGAGACTGCCGCAGTCGGTCTGCTACCAGCGGCCATGCAGGGAATTGATATTGATCAGTTACTAAGTGGAGCAAAGCAAATGGATGGACTTACCCGTGAATCAGATTTCAGGAATAACCCGGCAGCGATGCTCGCTCTTTCCTGGTACTTCCTGACAGACGGCAAAGGCTCAAAAGATATGGTGATCCTGCCCTACAAGGACCGTCTGGAATTATTCGCAAAGTATCTACAGCAATTGATAATGGAGTCTTTGGGTAAAGAAAAAGACTTGGCTGGTAATGTCGTACATCAGGGAATTTCAGTTTATGGAAATAAGGGATCTACTGATCAGCATGCCTATGTGCAACAACTCCGCGAAGGTGTCCCCAATTTCTTTGCTACTTTTATTGAGGTACTCCAAACCCGAGAGGGTGAATCGATCGCCGTGGATGAGGATGGTATGGACTCGGGAGACTATTTACATGGGTTCTTTCTTGGTACCCGGGACGCACTCTACGAAAAAGATCGGAAATCAGTCACCCTCACCATTTCAAAGGTCACTCCTGCAGCGGTGGGTGGATTGATTGCTCTCTTTGAACGGGCGGTTGGACTTTATGCTTCACTGGTAGGAATCAACGCCTACCATCAACCAGGTGTGGAAGCGGGCAAAAAGGCCGCAACTGCTATTCTTGCGGTGCGCAAAGCGGTGGTTGATCACCTGAAGGCTATCTCAGGAAATGCCCAGACAGCTTCCCAAGTTGCGGAGGCAATCGGACAGGCTGAAAAAAACACTTGGGTCTTTAAAATCCTTGAAAGCTTGGCAGTCAATCATTCGAGTTCCTACCAAAGAATTTCAACTGACTGTCCACTCGAGGATCAATTCCTCGCCCGCTAGTCTAATACATTTGCCGGTCTTTTTGGAGGAACGGGTTTACCCTCATTTGGATTTGGGGGAGTTTTTGGCCGGGAAGCTAAATACTGTTTCCTCCCGAGTGTACGATAACCCCAGTCATAACTCCACCAATCCGTACCCCGATGAGCGGGTTTCCATCCGGCAGGAAACTTTCTTTGATTGGCCAAATCCCGGGCAGCCAGATACACCCCAAAACTATCGGGAAATACTTCATACAAGAGATAATTTTTTTGCGGGCTTAACCGAGACAAAACCTTGTTATACTGAGAACCAGGGTTGATCACTTGGTTTTCATTCTCTCCTGCCTTATCTTTTCTTTCCATGGAAAAGCGAATGACTTTATCTTTGTCCTCCCGGGCTACCAAAGTGAAAAAACTGGTGCTTGGTTTCTTGCCGTTAATCACAGAGAGAAACTTCTTCCCGTCATATTCCTTATCCTTATTCGGCTTTACCGCAGCTTTGGCTAGGTTTGTTAAAACCATTCCTTGCAAAGCTTTATCATTTAAAGGAAAAATCTTTCCATTTCGGCAAAGGAAACGGTACGGAGTTGAGCCTGCAATCGCGGGCTTCGGGTCAGGCAGGCTGACTTCCTTGCTAATCGTCTGACCAGAGGGCTTTGGTGCCTTGACTAGCAATCCTTTTATTTTTTTCACTTTTACCTCCACGGAATTTTGTTCTTTTTGTAACTTACTTTTTTCCTGGCGTAAATTTTGCAGTTTTGGAGGAGATGGAGGAATTTCCTTTTTCTTAGCTGTAAGTTCTTTTTCAAGTTGGGCAATTTCCTGAATTAATTTTTGCTGCTCTTTGTTCTGCGATGCCTGCCTAAGCTGCAATTCCTCTTTCTCTTTCTGCAGGGTGTGCTTCTGCTCATCAAATTGCTTCATCGCAAATTCCATCAACTCTTTGGAGTCTTCTTCCTTTTTTTCTTCCACGATTCTCTTTACGGCAGAATCCGCACCCAATTGAACTACAATCAGGAGAATAATTAGAATTCCAACCACTGTGGTTATGGTATCAAGTAAGGAATCAAGACTGCCAACGGAATCTTTTTTCTTTCGTTTCATGATCCAAGAAAGAGGGACAGATCAACCTCTCCCTCGCCGTCAAGGGGAAGTTGTCCGTAACGACAACCAAGGCTGTTGCATACCTGAACGCTACGATTCCATGCATTAAAACCCTTCGTGCGTAATAGAAAAATAATATACCTTGCTTCCGGATCAGGTCGCTTGGCATTTCGTGCTTCTTCATACTTCCTTATAACATTAGAAGATCCTGCAGCTAATTGAATCGCTTTGAATACAATCTCTTTTCCCTTCTTATCCTTGAGAGTAATATTACTTCCAACACGCTTGATAAAACGAGCATCTATTTCACTACCTTGTACACTCCTCCAAGTTCGGTAAGGCGCTTCTTTGGCCACTTTCTGAATTAGGGCTTTCAACTTCGCATGACCACCTATCTCGGCAACGGGCACTTCAAAATACTTACCAATATCCTCGTAAACACGAATCCCTTTCTCATTACATTCAATGAAAGTAGGCTCCAGATCTCCCCCCGTTCCGGATCCACTCTGCTTAACCACCATAGTGGCAAATTTATCAGGATTTTTCATTAGCTCCCATTCTTTCTCAGCCTGTTCTAAATCCTTCATTCTTCGGGACAGATTGGCTTTCATTCTAACCACTTCCCCATGGATTGTGTTCGCTTGTTTATGCTCTGCCTTCACCTTTTGTATCTGAGCACTTACTACAATAATCTGTTCCTTCAATTGATCTTTTTTCTTGGGGTCAATTTTTTTGAATGGACCTTTTTTGATCTTTTCAATTTCTCTCCGAAGGTCATCTAATTCTTTTTTTCTCTCCTCAATTTTCTTTTGAAATTCCTCGTCGTCCTCCAAGGCAGTTTCAATCTTCTTATTTACCGCTTCAGGATCAATCTGAGCAATTACGATTGCAGTTATCATGAGGGTTAATATCCCGATGACGCAGGCAAGAATACTCAAAAAGGGAAAGAGCGAAACCTCAAGGTCTGCCTTTTTCTTCTTCATACCGGCGTAAATTCAGATTAACCTCCGATTATTAGCCATGGTCTTCTTCCTCGGCTGTGGTGCTCTGCATAATCTGATTAAATTGGTGAGCTACTTGGGTCATTTGTTGGGCCACGACACTCTGAGACTCCTGCAACTGTAAAAGATATGCCTGTAGGTTTTCAATTCGAGTAATCGCATTGATAGAATCAGTAGGATTTGTAGCCAGAGAAACCTCTGGCTCACGGAGTCGTTTAAGAAAATATTCGTTACAATATTCATCGACCTTATTGAGTAAATCTTCTTCATTTTTTTGCATTACGCTCATGGGAAACATCACACATATACTGAATATCAAGGATATAAGTGTGGTATCAAATGCTTCACTAAGTCCTCCAGTAACCTGCCCAAGCTGCTCTTTGATTATTTCAATATCAGCGGCAGCTCCCATTTCACCACCAAAACTAGCAACTGCATTACTAATTCCAAGAACGGTACCAATAAAGCCGAGAATTGGAATTGCCCAGATGAAAACCTTGATTAAAACATAACTGGAATCAACCATGGTAGCATCGATTTCAGATTGGGATTTCAACATATCCGCAGTCTCTGCGTGATTTTTACGAACACTAAAGTGTTCTAATCCACGAAAAATACGGGTTAGTAAAAAACTTTGACTAGGATCAAGGCCTAATCTTTTAATATGAGCATAAAACTGCACCAGGTTATCTTCTCTGATATCGACCGAAATATCTTCGGGCAGAAGCTTAAATTGCATCACATTTTCTTGTGCTCTCAGTTTTTTTCGCTTCAGAAACAGTATCGCAAATGCCCAACATGCCAAATAGGTCAGTAAATACGGCACCCATCCCCTTTCGTAGAAGTAGTCGTAAAAAATCTTCGTTGAATCGGAAATACGGAAAAGTAGTAAAAATAAGTAAAACCCAACTTCAAAGCCAAGACCAATCAAAGCAGTTATAGCCATGGAAACTGAAGTTGCAGAAGTATTATCGAACTTACCCATCTCTTCCGAACTTCGTTGCATCATGTTAACTTGATTAGCTCTTTGTTTTGCCCGCTCTAGAGTTTTCGGATTAAACTTTGCTTTTTTTGCCATAGGGGATTCGTGCTTTCCTTTTTAAGTGATAATCTTTTTAAACATCTGGCTTTGGCTAGAACTTTATCTTCTAAGAACCTTTGAAAGTTCCAATCGATTAAATGTTTAAACAAATGTAACTACATTCGCTATGTAAATCATAATCATGAATGTCACTTTATCCGCTCAGAGCGAATATCCGAATGACATTAGATGCAAATTTTAGGGAAGGGGAGCAAAAGGATCTGCATTTGAAGCTTCGTTCTCTATCTCTTCCATCGGTTCGGAGGGACCTTCCATGGGTGCAAAGGGAAAATCAGAAGTTGAATCTTCGGGAGAAGATTCGGGGTTTGTAGCTTGAGGAACAAAAAGCTCACCACCAACCTCCTCAGTGCCAATATCAATGAATTCTTCTTGCTCAGGTTCTAGTTGCTCTCCTTCCATGCCAAGTTCAATTTGATAAAAAGGTACTAGTTTAGTGGAGGGCTCCGCACTAAGTTCTTCCATTTTTACATCCCTCACCCACCAGTCCCTGTAAACTAAACTTTCACTTTCAGTATATTCAAGTATGGATCCCCAGCGTGCTCCACTATATTTTGGTATAAGTAATCGACGATCTGGATCGTACTGATGCCTAGCAAGCCAAGCTTTTTCAACGGCAGCAGGTGGCCTTCTCAATTTGATGTCCTTGGAGTTATTTTGCCCGTATTTTCCAGAGCGGTTACAACTCGAAAAAATAGCCGCGACGAAGCAGATAAAGAAACGGAAGGTTACAAGAGCGGTAATTCTATTTTTCATGGTTCAATATTATTTAATACTGGAAAGTAGACGCAATTTATTGGAGGACATACTAAAGCATTCAATCTCACCTGTGATCAAATTACACCTGTAAATCCACCTCTCATTTTCGTCGCAGAGGAATTGAAACTTTGCATTTTTAACAGACATTTTTATTACTGATGCATCCATTAAGGACTTTATTCTTTCGTAGTTATTCTTTGTCCTTTCATCAATTCCATTTTTCAAGTTACCAGAAAGCTCTGATAGTTGATGGTTCAAAGTTTTTTCAAAAGACTTTAGATCAACTTGATCAATGGAGGTCTGAGGCTTAATTTCTTCGGAAGACAATGGGTCTTTAATTTCCTCGGTAGTTTTATCTTGAGTCAAATCTTCAAGGGAACAGCCGAAAAATAAAAAAGGAATAAGAAGGCCAAAAATAAGCAGTCCTCGGGTAAGCAAACTCTTTTTTGAAAAAATATTCATGCTTTGACACTCTTTCATCTTCGCTGTTTCGTCAACAATTGTGAGATTTTATTTCATTTCTCTTAAATTTTTAATCTAAAGAATTCATAATAATATGAAAGAAAAAGTGCGATGGGGTATTATTGGCCCCGGAAGAATTGCTCGTGCCTTTGCTGAAGGGTTACATCATTCTCAAAATGGTAAGTTGGTTGCGATTGCCTCTCGCTCGAAAGAGAGAGCTGAGCAATTCAGCAAAGAATGGCAGGTTCCTTTTCAATTTTATTCTTATCAAGAACTGGCAGAAAGCTCGGTCGTCGATGCGGTATATATCGCAACTCCTCATTCAGAGCATATGGATACTACTATTTTATGCTTACAAAATAAAAAGAATGTTCTTTGTGAAAAACCATTAGCAGTCAATGCCTCACAAGTGAAAACGATGATTGAATCTGCTCGTGCTGAGAATGTTCTTCTTATGGAAGGAATGTGGTCAAGATTCCCACCATTAATGAGAAAAGTTAAAGAAGTTGTACTTGCGGGTTCACTGGGTGAGATTTTCTCCATCCAAGCAGATTTTGGTTTCCTCCCCAAAAATAAAGATCCAAATGGTAGGCTCTTCAACCCTGCTTTAGCTGGTGGGTCACTTCTGGACATTGGTATTTACCCCTTATCCTTTGCATCAATGATTCTAGGAATGCCAAAAAGCTTTGCTGCCCTCGCGACTCTTGGTAAGACACAGGTTGATGAGCAAACTTCTTGCATTCTGAAATATGAGAATGGTGCACATGCACTCTTACATTCTTCTCTAAGATGCGAGACCAATCAGGAAGCATTTATTGCCGGTACTGATGGCTCACTTCGCCTCCATAAGCAGTGCTGGAAACCACAAAAGATGACGATTCAATCGCATCATTCCCGAAAAGAAGAATATATAGAAATGCCCTTCGAGGGAAATGGATTCAACTATGAGGCTGAACATTTCGGTCAATTGCTTGAAGAGGATAAAAAAGATTCTGAAGTCATGCCACTTGAGGAAAGCCTTTCTATAGCAAGAACTATGGACAAAATCCGTGAATCTTGCGGTTTTAAATACCCCTTTGAAGAATGAAATATCTTTTCAATTAAGGTCGTTGATACCAAAAACTACAGAACCTTTTAAATCTTATTGCGAAGGGAAAGAGTAGGAGTAGAAAAAGGGTAGAAAAAATCTTAAGGTCTCCATACCAATCAAGTTTTCTAGAAGATGTTATCACCGGATTTTTGTGTAATATAACAAATCTTTTTCGGGAGTGCCTAAGGATCCTCTTTAAGGAAATTATGAATTGAATCTCTTCACCTGCGTAAAGCTTTTCAGAGAAGCCTCCAATTTTCTCAAAATCTTCGGCTCGGCAATAAATAAAACTACCTGCTGCCAATTTGAAAAGACGGGATATCAAATTCCAAAATTCTGGTACTAGGACTCCAGAGATAAAACGACCTTGATTTTGATCAAACTTCACGGTTGCACCTCCACCGCCATAGAGGGGATTTTTCATCAAATCAAGGGCTTCCCTTAAAACTTCAAAAGGTACAATGGTGTCAGCATCAATAAAGATCAATATTGCCCCCTGAGCCTCTGCAGCCCCTTTATTCCTAGTCCTAGCAATGCTTCTCTCAGATTCTTTAATGACTTTTGCCCCTTTTTCTAGGGCAATCTCAATGGTTTGATCCGTAGATGCATTGTCAACTACAATAATTTCGCCTTGGTACTCATTGAGTTGCTCTAGGCAGCTATTTAAATGATCCAAAGTGAAAGGAAGTAGTTTTTCCTCGTTGTAAGCAGGTATAACTACTGAAAAGTCAAAGTCTCTTTGAGCTCTACTAATCATGAGCCAGAGATCATGGATTTTGATTATTAAGAAAATTTCTTAGCTCTACGATTATTCCCAAAAGACAACCCAGAAATCCAACCGTCCAAACGAGCCGCAGGTCTTTTGGAATACTGGTCACAATCCCCTTCGGGAAATAAAGACTTTCGTCCCTGGATATCATCTGCAATTTGATCAAGGGAAGGAATCTTTTCTCCGCTATCTGAAACAGCTTCATGTAATAGGGCGAGTTTATCGATTTCAAGTTGCCTTGATAAATTAGATAAGCTCTTTCTGAATTCAGTCACATCTCCATCACCGTTCACATGACTTGCATTTGAAGAATCTGAATTTGGCATGAAGGTTGATTCATCTTCCTGAATCGAATCCGGCACACTTTCTTCAATCACGGGAGCAGTTTCCTTGACTTCATTAGACACAGCATCTGGCATATTAGAAACCGATGAAGTTGGTGCTAGTTCGGAGTCGAAGTCGTTCATACTGAACCTTTCTTCCTCAGTACTTACTTCCGAATCATCACCCTCAACGGAAGGGGGAATACCTACTTCTACACCTGCATCGTTATCTGTGATTTCTTCACCGCCCTCATGCTCGCTCATCAAATCAGCAAGTTCATCATCAGTGGGGTTTTCTTCAGGTGAAGTCATGAAGTAAGGTAGGTAATTTAAACAACTAAAAGAGGGTAATTAAAGAGGCAATTTCTGTCGGATTAATAACTTGTATTTGAATCCCCTGTTCTAATCAAGAAAAGTTTTTCTCCGTCCTCCACATTCATGCTTTTCGAAGAGCTTCCAAGTTCGATCAATTCAAGGAAGGAAAACTCATCTTCTACAATAGTGGTTCTTAGAATAAAAGGAATTTCCTCAGGTGAAGGGTTTTTTTTCACGGTAAAAAGCATATTTTCTCGAAATCCATTCTCTCTTCCCTGATCAATAAATAAGCCTTTACCTGATGGGGCTTTACTTGATACCAAAACCTCAGTTTCATCTCCATAATAAAGATGCCCTGGATGTTTTAATTCCAATAAAGTCTCTTCCCTTTTGGAAGAATAATTGGATTGAGCTACTTGCCTTTCTTTAGAAAGAGCAGTTAAGTCTCCAACCAAAGAATCCGCTTGCTTACTAAGGGATTCTAGTTTCTCAAAAGATTTACGGCGCAATTCAAGCAAATCAGAGTGTCTTTGGAAGATCGTTTCATTTTCTTTTAAAATCGAATCTAATGGAAGTTCGGACTTTTTTAATTCTCCGCTGATGAGTGATAATTCATCATCAGTAGTCATATTTTCTCCTTTTATTTTTAACATTAGAGGTTCAATTAATTCAATATCCTTTCCTAATTTTTCAATATTATTTTCAAGTTCCTCTATGTTTTGCCTCATTTTGCTTCGTTCTCGATATAGGTCGGTAATCAGGGCTTCAGATTTGTTTTTATCAATCTCTAATTGTAAGCTCGAATTTTGCTCATTTTTGATTGCCTTCGATAAAGAATCTTCAAGAGAAATAAAAGATTCTAAGTTTAGGAAATAGTAGATTCCAACCCCAACAAGTCCAACCATTGCCGAAATTCTAAAGATGTTTAAGATCAAAACTTTCAAGCTCTAGCAATTTTCTAGGATTTCCAAACAAAGGCATAATCAAAGCAACCGATCTATTTTGCTCGGCTTTCTTGATTCTAATCTTACAAATCAACTCTCCCAAGTGAGCGATTGAAAAAAATGCACCTGGCTCAAGACCTATCTCTTGACCAACAGGCAGACCAAGTAATCCTTTGTCTAAGTCCAAACTAAATTTCCTCAATTGAATCATCTCGCCTTCTTCAATCCAAGGTCTTTCGTATTTTTCAGAATACAAGGCATCTAAAGTTCGCACTTGGTGTTCTTTAAGTACTGTAGTGATTTGCGCATAGTTGGAAAGAGTTTCTTCAACCTGAATACTCCGTGACTTTTCATTTTCACATTGCATTTCATGTTCCTGAATTTGTTTCTCAATTTGTGGAATTTCTTGTTCAACATCTAAAGCTTTCTTTTTAAGCGAAGCAAGTTTCCTCGCATTTGCTCGAATTTCGACCTTCATTTCCAGAATCTTTTTCTCCTTCTCTTCTTTGGAAGCCTTGAGATCATTTATTACTGAATTCTTGGAAGAAAAAGTGATTTCGAGTTTCGTTTTTTCGGTGGAAAAATTTAAAATTTGTTCCTCCATATCTTGGTTTTTTCTTCTTTCTCTGGAAAACCTTGCCGCATGCTCTTTGGAGAATTCTTCAATTTCAACTTTTAAGTTTTTCAGATTCTTTTCACTGAGCGAAAGAGCAACTTTTATTCTATCGTGATTTGTAATCACAGAATTTAGCTTCCAAACGCCTAGGCTGCAAAGTAGCAAAGTTAAGATTGATAAAAAGAGAGAAGTTTTTCTCATCGAAGGCTAAGGGGTGAGCGGAAGAAAAGGAGATGGACCAGTGCTTTCAGTTTCTTCCTCAAGCAGCATTGGTGTAAAGGGGCTACTTCCCCCTTCTCCGCCTTCCATATTCATATCCAAACCAGTTGGAATAAATGGGGTTGGTAATAAATCATTAACATCCTCATCCGAAGAAACTTCTTCTTCCGCTTGTCTGACTTCTTCCTCATTCCCAAGCAGTTGCTCATTTATTTTCATGATTCTCATCTGATTCAATTCATCCCATCGACGCCCTCTTTCTAGGTCCAGTTTTTGCTTATGAATAACCAGCAAGTCTTCCCTTGGCTTTCCTTCACCGTCATAGTACTTAGCAAAATTCATCCTGCCCTCTTGATCTCTACCCCATGCTCGTCCCACTTGGTGGTTGTTATACAAGGGAATTAGTTGCCTGTTATCAGAATCATACCGATAGCGGGCATCCCAAGCTTTGTAAATAGAGGGGCTTTTTAGTTGGGCATGATTCTTCTTGTTTTGATAACAACTAGAAAGGGCCAACAAGCCACAGATGCTTAGGCTGAATAAAAGAACACGAAACATATTAAAAATCTAAAGGAACAACTCAGGAACATCCAACACAAAATAAAGATGTCTTAACTTTGAAAATATCAATTTATGATTGAAATACCAATTTACACGCAACTTGCAGGAGATAGATCCCTTTATTAAACAATTAGTAATCCTTAGATTGCGAATCTAACCAGATGGTTACTGGTCCATCATCCGTAGCTGAAATAGACATTTCCTTTCCAAATTCTCCGGACTCAACTTTTCCAGGATGAGTTTTTAAAAAAGAGGCAATAAAATCGTCATAGACTTTTCTGGCTTCCTTAGGTTTGGCCGCTCGGTGGAATGATGGACGAAAGCCTTTTTTCAAATTACCAAAAAGAGTAAACTGGCTCACAACCAAAACTCCATTATCTTTTCCCAAGGAAAGATTCATCTTACCAGTATCATCTTCGAAGATACGAATTCCCAAAATCTTTTTGATTAACCATTCTATATCGTTTGAAGAATCAGCCTCGTGAATGCCTAGGTATACGAGAATCCCGGCTTCGATACTGCCAACTAATCGATTTTCTACCTCAACACTTGCTTTGGAAACTCTCCTGAGTAATGCCCTCATTCACACTAAATCGGTGAAGGAATAAAACCAGAAATCAAAATTTTGAATCAATCCCCTACGGCAACTGCGTCCATTACCTCTTCCGCAGCTTTTGCAGCAAGTGGAGTGGATAAGTATCTCTCACCGCAACTTGCACCCAAGACCACGATGTTCTTGCCTTCCATTTCTGGCCTTTGTCCTACCCTTATTGCAGCAGTTACGGTAGCACCCGTTGAAATTCCTCCGAGTACTCCTTCTTTCAAGCTTAATTCCCGAGCCATGTCAAAAGACTCATCGCTACTTACAAGTAAAACCTCATCAAGGATGTCGATATTCAGGTTCTTGGGGACGAATCCAGCTCCAATTCCCTGAATTTTATGGGGTCCGGGCTGAATCGTTTCGTCGTTTCGGGTTTGAGTGATGACCGGACTTTCCACGGGCTCAACGGCTATCGAAAGCATATCTGGGTTACGTTGCTTAATAACTTCGGAAACTCCAGTTATGGTTCCACCCGTACCAACCCCGGCAATAAAGCAGTCCACTTTACCATCCATACCGGACCAAATTTCCTCAGCAGTAGTTTTACGATGAATTGCAGGGTTTGCAGGATTGTTAAACTGTTGTGGCATGTAAGCATTTGATCCATGTTCCTCCATCAATTTGCTAGCTTCCGCAATGGCTCCACTCATACCCTTTAGTCCAGGCGTAAGAACAATTTCTGCACCTAGTAGTCTGAGCAGTAATCTTCTTTCCTTTGACATTGTTTCAGGCATAGTGAGGATGCATTTGTAACCTTTCGCGGCACAAACAAAAGCTAAAGAAATCCCAGTGTTACCGGAAGTAGGCTCAATCACAACGCTGTCAGGATTAAGGGATCCGTCCTTTTCTCCCGCCTCAATCATGGCAGCTCCTATCCTATCTTTGACACTCGCAAGGGGGTTGAAAAATTCGGATTTGAGAAAGATTCGGGCATTACAAGCTTGCGTGACCTGCGTTAGTTCAACGAGGGGGGTTTTACCTATGGATTCAATTATGTTCATGGAACAAAATTTTATTATTTACCTTTTCCTTTTGGTCCGAAACTTCTTATGGGCGCATTTCGATTAACTTCCGCATTTTTGAGACGATAAACAATCCGGGCTTTTTCCAGATCCCTCGGACTCATTTCCATCTTTACGATATCACCAACCGTAATTTTGATAAAATGCTTTCTGAGCTTTCCTGAGATGTGGGCGAGAACCTTATGTCCGTTTGATAGTTCTGCACGAAACATAGTGCTTGGCAATACAGCGGTGATTTTTCCTTCGACTTCTACGATTTCTTCTTCTGGCATAATGTTGTGAAAGGTTTTATCATCCCATCTCTGTGCCTCAAGTCAAGATTCTCCTTTAAAGAATTTTTAATAATCGTATTTTCACTAGAATCAGAACCGACTGTCCATTTCCTAAAGTCTTTCCTTCCCAACTCGAGAAAGATGATCTTTTCTTCATGCAGCATGCTTACAATGAAGCAATAAGCGCATGGATCGCGGACGAAGTTCCGATCGGTGCTGTAGTGGTTCACGACGAAAACATTATCGCTTCTGCACATAATAAGACCCGAACTCAAAATGATCCTACTGCTCATGCAGAGATGATTGCGATCACTATTGCTGCAAATCATATTGGGGATTGGCGACTCAATGAGTGCAAGCTTTTTGTTACTAAAGAACCTTGCCCGATGTGTTCCGGGGCAACAATTATGTCTAGAATTGGGGAAGTTCATTTCTCCTTTGAAGACCCAAAGATGGGAGGTCTTGGAGGTGCAATCTCACTTCAATCCCTTGAATTATCAAACCACAAACCGAAAATTGTGAAAGGAACCATGCAGGAGGAGTGCAGATCTCTATTACAAGCTTTCTTTCAAATTCAAAGGCTTGGAAGCCAAAAAAGCTAACTTTTTGCTTTGGGCTTACCACTTAGTCGAGCTTGACCTCTGCTCCATATGTCTTTTGAATAATATTAAGTAACAACCCTTAAAAAAAATGTCTTATTCTTTACCATCACTTGAATATTCAGTTGACGCTCTTGAGCCCCATGTGGATGCACGCACCATGGAAATCCATCATGGCAAGCACCACCAAACCTACAT
>CESP01052044.1_pt1 | contig 37756 bp, 36 predicted proteins | sample 531211 | NCBI WGS metagenome assembly CESP01 (sample SAMEA2622074, study PRJEB7988) | marine metagenome | biome: marine biome (ENVO:00000447); feature: surface water layer (ENVO:00002042); material: "saline water (ENVO:00002010), including plankton (ENVO:xxxxxxxx)" | depth 5 m | reverse complement strand
TTACCTGGCACTGTGTCTTTGCAAAGCCCGGACTTTCCTCTTTATAAATTTAATAAAGCGATAAGTCATTTATCTGGCACTTATTAATTATACTATATTAATGTACTTATCAATATCAATTAAAGCCGGATTTTAATAAATTTTTTGCTATTACTAAACATTCCATATCTATTTTTCCATCAATAGACTCTGGCCTAAATCTTCTTTGAAAAGCTTTAACTACAGAAAAAATAGAATTAATTTTATTTTTTTTAAAAAAATAACCGATTTTTGATAAATGAGTCAAAAATAACCTTTTTTCTGAATTATTTGTATTTTTTAATCTGTTTTTTTTTAATAATTTTTTATCTATAGAGTGCCAAGCACCAATTTGATATTTTGATAAAAATTTCCAAGGAAATTTCTCGCCTGGATCTTTTTTTCTGTCTGGGGCAATATCTGAATGTCCTAAATAGTTCTTTCTTTTTAAATTATATTTTTTAGCTAATTTTAATGACAAATATTTAATTGCAATCATTTGGTTTTTATTAAATCTTTTGTATCCATGTTGATGACCAGGATTATGAATTTCAATACCAATTGAATATTTGTTTAAATTTTTTAAATTTTTCCAAAATGAAACTCCTGCGTGCCATGATACATAAAGATCTGGCACTAGATTAATTATAGAACCATTTTTTTTTATAAAGTAATGACTACTGACTTTAGAATTACTATCAGATAATCTTTTGAGTGCAGATTTTTCATTTTTCATTCCGGTATAATGAAAAATTAGATATTTTATTTTTTCTTTATTTCTTTTATTTACGTCAAAATTTGGCGAATAAAGTCGTTTAATTTCCTTCATTTTAAAGGTTTTTAACACATTATAATATTTAAATTATTAATTTACTTTGTTAGAATATAGATTATAGGATTATTTATGTTTAAAAGATTAAAAATTATTATATCTGTCCTTATTATACAATTAATGGTTGTACCGTTTTCTTATAGTGAGGAAAAAGAAGTTAAAGACTGTTTCGAAAAGATAAATCGAGTAACTTTTGCATTTAACATGGCTTTAGATAAGGTTTTATTTAGACCAGTTGCATCAGGTTATAGAAAATTGCCGTCTCCTGTCAGAATCGGAACAAGTAATGCATTAAATAACTTATCTAACTTAGTTACGATTCCAAATAATATATTACAAGGTGATCTAAGAGCAGCAGGAAATAATTCAATTCGATTTATAATTAATTCAACGATAGGTATAGTTGGAATATTTGACCCAGCTAATGCCTTAGGATTTGAAAAATTGGAAAAAGAAGATTTTGGCCAATCTTTTGGTGCAATGGGAATAGGTGAAGGTTGTTATCTAGTCTTACCTGTTCTTGGACCATCAACTGTACGTGATACTGTTGGATCCTTAGTGTCAATATCTGGTGGAGATGCATGGTATAATATAACTGTAAAAAATGACACTCAATATCTAAAAGAGTCTGATTACTATTTTTCGAAATTAGGCGAAGGTGTAGATTTTAGAGCAAAAAATTTAGAATCTTTTGATAGCTTAGAGAAAACTTCTGTAGATTTTTATGCAACGGTTAGAAGTTTATATCTTCAGGACAGGGAAAGAAAAATAAAAAATCTTGAAGTTAAGACTGATATCTTGGATGACAGTGATTGGGATTCCATAGATAAATAATTATAAAAGATGAGTAAATCGAGAATTGGTATAATTATTTTAAATATATTATTTTTTCTTAATTTTAACTCAATTTCTAATGCAAATATATCATCCAATTTTATTGATGATATTACTAAAAGGGCATCTGGAATTTTATCAAGCCAAGTTACAAGAGATGTCAAGATAAAAGAGCTTATTAAAATTGGAGAAAGCGCAGTCGATATAGATGGTATTGGTTTTTACACTTTAGGTAAGCATAGAAAGAGTCTTAACGATGAGCAAAAAAATGAATTTAAAAAGATTTTCAGAGAATATTTTCTTAAAAGTTTTTCAACAAGATTAGTTGAATATAAAGAGGCAAAAATAGTCGTGATTTCTGAAGATATTAAAAATGAGAAATATACAATTGTTAAGAGTAAATTATTAGCAACTTCCAGTAGACCAGAAGTTTCTATTGACTGGAGGGTTTATACAAAAGACCCATTAAAACCACTAATAAGAGATTTAATAATTGAAGGGCTTAGTTTGGCAAGAACTCAGAGAGAAGAATTTAATTCGATAATTTTAAACAATGATGGAAATGTCAAAGCACTTATAACAAGTTTGAAAGAATTTAACAATAAATGAATAGTTGGTGGGCCCGCCAGGACTCGAACCTGGGACCAATACATTATGAGTGTACTGCTCTAACCAACTGAGCTACAGGCCCAAATTAACATCTATAGATTTTTACTTCTTTTTTAATTTTGTTTCAAGTTAAGAAAATGCGATCAATTTTGAGATTAATAATTGGTGGGCCGTGTTGGTTACGCTCCAACTACCCCTGCAATGTCAATGCAGTACTCTACTATTGAGCTAACGGCCCTAGAATGATTATAAAATTACTCTTTTATAATTTTTTTTTCCACAAAAAAAATATTAGTTTTTTTATCTAAAGCATATAACAATGAAAAATTAATAAAAAATAAAGTTATGTTAAAATCACTAAAAAAAGATCCACTTGGTATAAGTGGCGTAAAGTTAGTAAATAAATAAAGAAAACAACCGATTTGTGCATAATTTTTTGACAGGATTATAGTTTTTAAGTTTTTAAAAATTAAGAAAAAAAACATTGATAACAAAATTAAAGTACCAACAATTCCATGTTCGGCTAAGAGTTCAATATATACTTGATGTGGATGAGTAGTACACTGATAATCATATTTAATTATATCTTTTTTATCTTTGCAAGATTCAACTCTATAATTTTTATTACCTACACCGAAAATAGGATAATTTTTAAAAATATTAAGACCTGATTTATATAATTTTATATAAATATTTTCTTCAAAAAAAGTTGATTTTTCGTCCACAAAAACTTTAGAATACAGTTGCCCTAAATATCTATTTTTAAGGTAGTTGGAGTTTGATATTATCAAAGTTAATGAGCAAGTTAAAATTGCTAGAATAATTATTTTATATTTCAATTTGATAAAATCTAAAAATCCAATAAATAAGATTAGACAAATTACAGCTTTTATGCTGTTTGATCTCTCACCTGTAATTACAACTGAAAAAAAGAAACCAAGGATTAGTAAAAAAAATATAATATTTCCAAAATTTTTATTTTTTAAATGTAATAGTAGATATCCAGAAATTAAAAAAATAAATGCATTTAAATAAGCTCCTGCAATCGGCTCATCTTTAAAAAAACTAACTACTCTGTTACCAGATGGTTGTGGAATTCCATTTACTTCAATTGCTCCCCAACCAAAAATATTTGTTCCAGAAAATCTTTCCAAATAAACATCAAAAACAAAAATTATTATAATTAAAGACCAAGTATTAAAAATTTTGTAATTTTTTGGATAGTTATAAAAAAAATAATTAATCAAAATAAAAAGTAAAATAAGTCTTATAAAGCCAAAGTTTCGTAATATACCAATCTCATATTTTATAGAAATAAATGAATTAAATATTAAATAGAGATAAACAAAAATTAGTAACTTTAACACTACATTGTTTTTAAAAAGTTTATAATGTCGCTGCTCAAAGAAAATGTAACAATAAAAAAGTATTAATAATAATAAATTAATTAACGATACGGTAGGACCTACAATAATAGATAAGGGTAATATAGAAAAAAAAAGGAAAAAAATTCTATTAAAATTGTTTGTCATTTGTAAAATAATTTACCACTATTCATTTATTGAACTATAAATGTTATAGTTATCATTATTATCAAAAAAATGAAAAGCAAAATTATACTGTTTATGCCCAGTATTGAAGGGGGTGGTGTTGAAAAAAATTTTTTTCTTATCTCGAATTATTTGTCAAAAAATATAGGGAATATAATAGTAGTTAGTATCTCTAGAAAGTATAAAAATAAATTTAATAAAAATATAAAGTTTGTAAGTTTGAAATTTGATTTTTGGGACAATTTAACTAGGAGATTTAAATTTTTTTTAGCAATCATTTTGTTAATCAAAGAGGTATTTAAAAATAAAAATTCTGTTGTAGTTAGTTTTCAAGCAAATATATATTGTGGTTTATTGTCAAAATTATTGGGTTTTAATCTTATCATTAGGTCAAACTCCTCTCCTAAAGGATGGTCGCAAAATTTTGTAAAAAACTTTTTTTATAAAATTGCTTTAAATGCAGCAAAGAAAATAATAGTAAATAGTCAAGAATTTAGGAAAGAGATTAAAAATAGATTTAATGTAAGTTCTGAGTGCATTTATAACCCACTGAATAAAACAGAGATTCTTAAATTGTCTCGCAAAAAAATAAAATTTAAATTTTTTACGAAAGACAATTTAAATATAATAAATATTGGCAGGATTGAAAATCAAAAAGATCAAAAATCTCTTTTGGAAGCAATCAAAATTTTAAATAAAAAAATTAAAATAAAACTTTTAATAATTGGTAATGGAAGTATACAAAAGGAATTAGAGAGGTTTATTATTAATAATAGTCTTGAAAAAAGTGTAAAAATTTTAAATAATATTTCAAATCCTTTTCCTTATTTATTAAAGTCTGATTTGTTTATTTTATCCTCGATATATGAAGGTTTACCAAATGTTTTATTGGAATCTTTGATATTAAAAAAGTTTATAATATCTACAAACTGTTCAAGTGGCCCCTCAGAAATTCTAGATTATGGAAAGGGCGGCATCCTAACTCCTGTGGGGGATTACCATAGTTTGGCTAAAAAAATTATTTATTTTAAAAAAAATAAAAAAAAATTAAAACATAAGCTAGTTTATGCTAGGAAAAGACTTTATAGATTTGATGAAAATAAAAACCTGATTAAATATTCAGATTTAATAAAAAAAAATATTTAAATTCTTTCAATAATTTTATTTAAACTTAGATAATGTCTAAACATTGTAAATTGTTTAACATTTTTTTTGGCAAGTAACTTTTTCTCATTTATATCTTTTTGCTCAAGATTTTTAAATTCTTTTAATTTATATAATAATTGATCAATTGTATTATTTTTGAAAATAATACCTGCTTTTCCCTCTAATAGAAACTCTTTGGGGCCATTTTTACAATCACTTGAGATTATTATAGTATTACAAAGTGCAGCCTCAACAATTACAAAGCCAACTTCTTCCCAAAGCGATGATAAGATAAATGCTTTTGAATTTTTCATATAAAAATAAATATTATCTTTATAATCTATCAATTTTATATTATTAGAGAGATTATTATTCAAAATTTCACTTTTAATTTTATTTTTTAATTCTCCTTCACCTACTAAAATTAATTTTTCATTTGGATAAAATTTTAAAAATTTTTTAAACTCTCTAATTAAATAAATATGATTTTTTTGTTTTGTTAATCTTCCTGCAGTCAAAAAATACCCATTTTCAAATTCATTAAGGCTTTTATGGTTTTTATCGACTTTTTTACTTAAAAAATCTCTAATATTTATTATTGCATCAAATAGAACTTTGATTTTGTTGAAAGTAAAAATATTATCTCTTAAAAGGCTTTTTTTAAGATCTTCTGTTGGACAAGTAATTGCAAATATTTTTTTTTCAGAAAAAGTCCACAACTTTTTTCTTAAAAAGTTTAATTTAGGAAATCCTGATATTCTAAGAATTATTTTAGACTTTATATTAAATATATTTAACAATATTAGCGGAAGAGCAGTTATCAAATGTATTATAAAAATTTCTGGTTTTTTTCTTTTGAAAAAAACTATTAAAGGCACACAAGATATTAAACATATTATAAGATAAGATAGTCTGCTTTGTAGGAATCCATGTTTAGGTAAAAAATTATAATAATTAAAAGTAAGATTTTCTACTTCTACATTATTTTTTAAAAGGTAGTTTCTATAATTTGACCACTCTCCAAATACATCTAAAATTTTAACATTATAAATTTTCGAATATTTTGCTAATGATACAGCTGAGTTAAGTGTAGATTTCACTGTGCCTACTTTTGTTAGACAGGGAGACCAGTAATAAATACTTTTTTTCATTTGTTAATTGTATTTTTATAATAAATTAATATCTTGTCTAGCAAGTATTATTAAAAAAATTAATATTAGTTTAAAACAGAGTTGATTTCTTTTAAGTATAAACTTCCTATTTTTTTTAGTTCATATTTATTATTTATTTTGTATCCTTGGCTTGCCTTAAATGAAAAAAGTTTATAATTTTGAAATAATCTATCTATAGCTCTTGCTAAAGTTTTAGGTTTATTATTATTTACTAGTAAACCAAATTTTCCGTTTTTTAATATTTCTTTCGGACCATCATTTTTCACTGATATACAGGGCAAACCATAACTTAAAGCTTCTGTAAGAACATTCCCAAATCCCTCAAAATAAGATGGGAGTATCAAAGCTTTTGAATTTGAATAAAACTTATTCAAATTGTTTGTCCAATCAAATAAATTTACACTACTATTCAATTCATTTGATAAAATATAATTTTTAATACTTTCCTTTTGACCTCCAGTACCTACAAGATTTAGTTTAAATTTTTTATTCTTATCAATAAATATCTTAAAAGCATCAATAAGTTGGTAAATTCCTTTTTCCTTAGATAGTCTTCCAACATAAAGCAAGTTATTGTTCCTAAATTTTTTTTTTTTATTTTGACATTTATAAATTGGATTTGGTATTGAAATAATTTTTGTATGATATGCTAAATTTTTATTTAATTTTATCGCGCTATATTTGGAATTTGAAATAATTAAATCACTCAAGGGATATAAAAAACATTTTAAATAATATTTTAAATATTCAAAAAAATTTGGATCATATTTAAAATGATCTATAGGGGCTGAATTCCTAGAAACTATCTTAAAGCCTAATAATTTACAAATCAAAATACAAAAATTAAGATTTGATAAAGCAAAAACAACTGTATTATTTTTGTTACTATTAATTAGGATTTTGACAAGAATGTATAAACAAAACAAATTTTTTATAAACCAATTCACATTTATATTTCTATAGTTTTTAAATTTTATTAGTTTATTATTTATGAAATCTTTTTTATTAGGATGTTTAAAAGATATAAAAGTTATATTGATATTTTTTGTTGTAAAATAATTAGATAATTTAATTGATGTATTTTCAACTCCACCCTCAGAAAAATTAGGAAAATAGAAAATAATATTTTTTAATTTCATTTAGTTAAAATTTTATCTATTTTGCTCATTAAAAAACCAAGTTGAAAACTTTTCAATACCTTCTTCTAATTCTACTTTATAATCAAATTTAAATTTTCTGGAATTTTTTTTTGTAAACGCTTTAGTTTTTTTTACATCACCTAATTGTAACGGAAGAAATTTTTTCTTAGAGCTTTTTTTACAAAATTTCTCGATAAGATTAATTAAATAAATTAATTTTATAGACTTTGGATTACCCATGTTAATTACATCACAGAAAGATTTATTTGAGGATTTACTAATGTGTACAATTATTTTATCTAAATTCTCGACAACATCAGAAATATAGGTAAACGATCTTGAATGATTACCATAATTATAAACTTCTATTGGTTTATTTGATGATATTTTATTAAAAAATTTGAAATAAGACATGTCTGGTCTTCCGTAAGGTCCGTATACAGTAAAGAATCTTAAACCTACAAAATTTAAATTATAGACTTTATTATAAACCTTCGAAATATACTCAAGAGTTTTTTTTGATACTGCGTAAATAGAAATCATATTAGAATTTTTCTGCGTTTTTGTTTTATCGCCATAAACAGAGGAAGAACTTGCATAAAGAATTCCATTTAATTTTTTTTGGTATTTAAAATATTCAAGTAGGTTTATATAAGCTTGTATATTATTTTTTATATATGAATTGGGATTTTCAAATGAAAATCTTACACCAGCTTGTCCAGCAAAATGAATTACAAATTTAATTTTATTTTTATACTTATTAAGTTTTTTGTATGAAATTTCATTCCTTAAATCAAACTTAATGAATTTGAAATTTTTATTTTTACATAGTATTTTAAGACGTTTTTTTTTATATGAGACATTATAATAATTATTTAGGTTGTCTATACCAAGAATTTTAGTACCTTTGCTAAGGTAAAAATTAGAAACGTGAAAACCAATAAATCCTGCACAACCAGTTATCACTATCATTTGAAACCTTGTAAATAATATTTAACTCTATTTTCATGATTAAAATTCTCAGCAAGTTTTTTTGAATTTTTAGCTATAATATTTCTCATCATTACATTGTTTTTTATTTTTTTAATTTCATTGAACCAACTAACCGGACTATTATAATTTTTAATAAAAATACAGTTCTTTTTATTTTTTAATATTTCTTTTAGTACTTTTATTTCAGATGAAACAATTATTTTACCCGACTCCATATAATCAAATAATTTTAGAGGAGATGTAAAATTAGTAATATCTGAAACATTTCCAGCAGCAGTAATATTTTTTAAATAAGGCATTAAAAGTACATCCATTGACATTAAAAGTTTAGGCAACTTTTTATAATTTTGATGGGAATGAATTTTTAAATTTTTTGAATTATTTTTACATTTCAGTTCACTCACTTGATCATTAGTTCCACCAAAAATATAATAATTGTTGTCTTTGTCCATTCTTGCTAATTTTTGGATTATACCTATACCTTTAGAATAATTGATGGAGCCAAAATAACCAACATTGAGTTTTTTTATATTTAGTGAATTTTTAAATTTTAAGCTTAAAGAAGATCCCGACGGCACAACTACAATTTTATCTTTATTTAATTTAAATTTTTTATCGTAAAATTCTTTAACTCCTTTAGTAATAGCTATAATTTTTAAACATTTTTTATTAAATATATTTATTTTATTATATATAAAATTTACTATTTGAGACTCTGTTTTAATATCGTGATGAAGTTCAATAACGCATTTTTTATTAATTAAGCAACATAAAAAAATTACAAAAAAATTTCTTGAAATAATTAAGTCATATGAAAAACAGACTTTAGAAAAGGCATTTATTGAATAAGTGTAATAACTGATACCTCTAGGAAATTTTTTATAATATTTAATTTTTGTAATTTTAAAATTATGTTTTATATTATAAAAGTTTTGGAATGTATCTTTGAACTTAGATGTATTTGGTATAATTAAATGAACATGATTTTTTATTTTTACCAAAGTTTCACATGTTTTTATTATCTGAAGAGAGCTTGGTAAATGCGAAGGTGCTGAGGAATTGGATATGTATGCAATTTTCATTATTATAATTTAATTAAGTATATTTAACTAATCTTTTTTACTTTATCTTTAAATATATTTTTTTAAAAAATTTATATATTCTATCGTCTGTATTTTTTGATATAAATCTAAAAAACATGTTTTTTGATTGGTCTAAAAAAATACTATATAAAAACTCTCTTCCTGATTTTTCTTTATAGTGTTGTATATAATTGTGTATCTCTTCTTCTGTATTAACTCCACCATTATCAGACCATTTTGAAATAACTTGTTTAAAATTTTTATATTTTAAATTCGGCATATTATGAAGTGTTGTTTTCATAAAATTACCAATTAGAAGATCATCAAATATTTTGTTTCTAATGGAATACAGCAAGCTATTTCTTGGTAGTTCAAATGTTACACCTTTTTTAATATTATTTTTAAAATCAATTGTTTGCTCTTTTCCGCCAACTTTTATTCTTATAAAGCCAATAATTTTTTCTAGCCTTTTTTTTTCAAAAAAATATTTTTTAACCTCAATAAACTCGTCAATATTCAATTGATCTGACCAACTATCACCAAATTCTTCAGGCTTTTTTAATATTACACTTAATTTTTTTGGATTAATTTTTTTAATTTCATTTTTCTCACAATCTATAAAAACAAATGGATCAATAAAATTATGATTTTTACTAATTCCATTTTTATATAAATCTAATGGAACTGTATGCTCTTGTGCCCAAATAGTATCTGCTCTTTGGTATTGGTGAAATGAACTGAAAGGAATAATATTATTAGCACCAATCACACTTGCCATATCACTTAATTGTCTACCGACATGATCTTCATTAAATTTTCTTCTAGTAATAAATTTTCCATTCTCGTCCCAAAAATTTATCATATCTGCATCTCCATAACCTGATAAAGTAAGGAGATATTTTTCTTTATAATTTTTTAAAATATTTTTTGTGTAATTTGAATAAAATTCTATTCCAGCATCATTTAAATTAACAAATATCTTATCATTTATTTCCACAAATAAAATTGAGTCTTGTATCCAATTAGTTACACATTGAATTCTTATATTTTTTGACAATTGATACCATTTTTTATCTTTTAAAATTTGAACATCATAACCAATTTTAACTAGATCATTATAAATTCTAGATCCATAATGATCGGGTAATAATATTTTATTATTTTTAAGTCTTTCCAAACTAACAGGGTTTGTATGATCAGGGTGACCATGTGAAAACCATAAATATTTAGATTTTAAAATATCTTGTTTATAATTCTCAGGTATCTCATGACTGCAAACCCAGCTGCCAAAATAAGCAGGATCAACATCTCCAAACCATGGGTCAGTTGCTAAAATAGGTTTGTCATCATATGCGATTAATGTTGCATTTCCAATTGTTGATAATCCTAACATTATAACTAGTAAATTTTAATATTCCTTTTTTTAAAATTTTTGATAATTTTTTCATAATTTAAAAATAATTCTTTTTTAGATGAATTATTGTTAATTATAAAATCTGGGTTTTTGGGCAATTTAAATTTAATGTCAATTCCTACAACATTTTTTATTTTTCCTTTTATCGCATTTTTATATATATTTTTATAGTCTCTATTTTTTATCAAAGTTTCCATGGGTGTATCTATAAAAACTTCAAAATAATTTCTTACATTTTTCCTACACCAATCTCTAAATCTTTGGGATGTTAAATTTGCAGATATAACAATATTTACTTTTTGGGATGCAATGTACTTGACTAAATTCGTAAGTCTGACAGCATTCGTATCTCTATCTTTTAGTGTATAATTAATATCATTAAAAAATATGGATCTAAACTGATCACCATCGAAAAAAACAGTTGATGGATATTTTTTTTTAAATCTATTAAAAAAATAGTTTCCCAGGGTGCTTTTGCCAGTTCCAGATATTCCTGTAATCCAAATTACCACTTTTTAATTAACTTATCTTTTTTTTACAAATATAAAGTGGAGATCTTTTGATAATTTGAAAATGACCTTTGGCACTAATTTCCTTATCAAATATCTCTTTATATTTTTCATAAAAATCGTCAACTAACTTAATACCTCTAGGCTCAACTCCAGATGCAACAAATCCCTTTAAAATTTCCCAATCAGTAACTTGAAGCTCTTCTTCTTCTATTTTTTTTTCCATTTTAAAATGATTAGGAATTAATTTATCTGCAACCTCTTCAGTGAATGAGTCAATTATCCGATCTGTTGGAAAGTTCTTGTCTAGCTTTCTGCCAATTTCATATATATTTAGCATATGTCTTTCACTATTAGTTGTAATACTGCAAAAAGAATTTGGATCATTATTTAAACAACTTTGCAAATTATTTAAAGCCTTATCTTTATCATGTGCATGATAAACAACATTATGACACATAACAATATCGAAATTTCCAAAGTACTTTTCTAAGTTTTCTACATCTGCAATCTCATAAACTTTTTTACCCTTTATGCCTTCAGTATTTATTTTTTCTTTTTCGATCATTGCTTCAGTATAATCTGTAAAAACTGATTCGAGCTTATATTCGTTAAGTTTATTTAAATTCTTTTTCCAGAATACACCCGTGCCACATCCTACATCTAATATTTTAATACTCTTCTTGTTTGAAAATACACTCATATCAAAGTTATCAAATATCCACTCATGGAATGAAAATTTATTTTTTGTAAACTGATGAATTTTAATTCTAGCTTCTAAATATTTAGTGGTGCTATACTGTTTTTCTTTTAAATATTTTTTTGTTATCTCTTCGGCCATTATATTTTAAATATCCTTTCTATATTTGTATTATCTCGTTTCATTTCAATAAAATTATTATTTTCATCAAAATTTAAAAAATAAATATCTGGCATTGTCATACTTTTCCAATCAACAAAACCAAATTTTATTTTGAAAAAGAATTTTAAAATTAAACCTATTAAAACACCATGAGAAATTATTACTAAATCCTCATTGTTAGACTTAAAATTATTAAAAATATCACTCAAGAATGGGTATATTTTGTTAAAATGATTTTTGTGGGACAGCCCATCTTGTATTTTAAAATTTTCATCTGCCCACATTTTCTCGATAATCTGATGTTTTGAAAATTTTTCATCTTTTGGCATGTGTATTTCCTCAAGTTCTTTTTTTTCCTCAATTAATATTCCTTTATTAGTCTCAGAGAATGGTTTGATAGTTTGAATTGCCCTTTTAAATGGACTTGCATAAATTTTTGAGCTCTTGAGACCTAGACCTACAAGTTTATTTTTTAAGGACTTCGCTTGAATAATTCCATCTTCATCAAGTTCTCGTTCGTAGTCTTTGCCCGCCAAAGCGGCTTTACCATGTCTTATTAAAACTATACTTTTCATTTATCAAAAATATTTTTCATAATTTCATAATCCTTTAAATTATCTACCTCAGCCCATTTGCCATTGAATTTAACACCAAAAATATTAATATTATTTTCTATAAGCTTTTGAAATATATCTGTCAAATACAATTTTTTATATTTGCCCTGAAAATGTTTTTGCAAACACTTTTTAAAAACTTTCCAGCCTGTTGGATTAAATTTAATTAAACCCATATACTGGCCATTAATATTTTTGATGCTTTCTGTTTTTTTTCCGATTTCTCTAATTATGCCTCTTTTAATTTTAAAAGTTTCAGCATCACTTAAAATATTTTTGAACCTCTTTTTCCATAACATCCTCCAATTAACATCATAAGTAAGGGCAATTTTGTTTTTATTACTAATTAATTTTTTTAAAGCTTTTTCTTCGTACAAAATATCCCCATAAGAAACTATACACTTATATTTATTTAACCATGAGTTCGCTTGCTTAAGTGAAAATACCATATTAGTTGAAGCCCATTTTCTATTATGAAACAATTTTAAGTTCATCTTTTTAAAATATTTTGCATTATAACCTGTGACTAAAGCAACTTTATTTATCCCCATTAATTTGAAATTTTGAATTTGTTTTTCTAGTATTGTATGCCTTCCCACTTTTAAAAGAACTTTTGGTTTTATTGATAAATATTTAGGTAACCTTCTTCCTCTGCCTGCAGATAAAATTATTGCCCTCATTTATCAAAAAAATTTTTAAGCAAATTTATATTAAAAGATCTGATTGGGTTTTCTCTTTCAGGGTGCCACATAATACACAAAATTTTAAATTTTTTCGAAAAAATTGATTCTATTAATCCATAAGTAGATTTAGAGGTTATTACAAAATTTTTTGGACATTTTGAAATTGAAAATTTATGAAAACAAATAACTTTTCTAATTTTTTTATCATATACAATTTTTACCATTTTATTTACTTGATTTTTAACTCTAAAAAGCTTTGACCCACCGAGTACACTTATCAACTGCATGCCTCTACAAATTGCAAATATTGGAATTTTCTTTTTTTTACAGTAATTAATTAGAAATATTTCTGAATTATCTCTTAATTTATATTTGCCAATATCTTCGCCTCCCGATAAAATTAAACCCGATGGTGCGTTTGATTTTATCCAATCTTTTAAAATTTTATTTTTTTTATCTTTATGGAAATATGGGATTGGCAAAGGCATAAATCCGGCTTTAACAACGTATTCAAATATTTTTATATCTAATTGTGCTCTTAACTCACCAAATTTTGAGGTCTCTAATCTTTGAGATATGGCTATAGCTTTCATGTTAAACTGAATAGATTATTGATAAAGAACAATCAATCTGAATTTCTTTTTTGTTTTTTAGATCGTTAAAAATTTGTTCACCACACCCAATTACTGCTGGTATAGACAACTCGGAACATCTTATAGACATATGTGAATTTATTCCACCATATTTTGTTACTAGACCAGATATTTGATATCCAAAAATCCAATCATAACCAGGGTCTGCATTTTCAATAATAATTATTTTATTATTCAAGCTTTTATGTTTTTTGATACTTGGATTTAATACAATTTGTCCTTTTGCTTTTTTGTGTGTTATAAAATTTGGAGAGCTAACTTGATACGGGATGACTCTTGTTCGTGACATATCTTGGATAATTAGAGGTAATTTTACAATTTTGTTATTTTCAAAACTTATTTTGTTTCTCTGAGATATTTTTTTTAAGTCTTTATATTTTCCACTTTTTTTATTGTTAATAAAAGCATCAATTTTTAAGTTTGACAATTCACTTCTAGTTAAATTATTCTTTTTTCCATATTCAGCAATTATCTCAAGTATCAGACTTAGGTATTTAGTGAATATAAATTTACTATATTCCCTTAACGAAATAGCTGATGATAGATATGCAAAGAACTTTTCACTACCAAGATCTTTGAAGCCCTCTTTTCTTAAAAGTTTATCTATATTAGTTGATTGTTTTTTGGATAATTTAAAACTCGTCTTTTTTGAATTTTGTTGTTTTATGTTAAAGTTAAAATTTCTGATTTGATCGTATCTTGTTGAAGTTATATCATACGTTCCTGGTCTTAAGTGACCATATTTTTCCATAAATGAATTTTTTTTCAATTTTTTTTTGTGAACTAAGTTTATATCACGAAGCATTTTTTTTGTAATAGTATTAAGGTTTTGTTCAAATTTTTCTATTTCTAATTCTCTGAAAATTTTTTTATTTACCATGGAGTTTAAAAAGCTTTTTGCAACGAAACCATGTCTTGCCAAAATTGAGAAATTTAATGTACCAAGATTTTTGCAAAGATTTATAATTGTTTTTAAATCAGAGATTTTTTTTTTTTTAAAATTTTTAAATTTTTTATCCAAAAAATTTATTTTATATAATACTTTTTCTAATGAAAAAGAATTTTTGTTATCTAAAAATTCAATTGTCATCTGCTTCAACTTTTGCTTAAAAATTTTTTTTTCTTTTCTAGATAAATTTTTGAATTTTTGATTTAATATTTTATCTATATCAAAACGATATGATGGAATTGAAATTTCAAATTCTATTTTGTCGTGAAATTGCGGATTCTTTTTTAAAATATTAATCCCTTCTTCAACAATTTTTTTTCCGATCGTAGTTGGAAGATTTTTTGGTAAATATGAATTGAGGCTTAACCTAGTATCAATATAAGGCTGTCCACTTATTTCATACATTAATTTATTTGTACTCATGTCTCTGTAATTCATCTTTGATCTAGCTCTAGCCCAAATATTATTGGTTATTAATTTTTTATATAATGAAAAAGATAAAACAGACGGAAATTTTCCAATCATCTCTGCAGGGTTCCAGTCTGGCATTTGTCCTAGTACAGTGCTTTTTCCCAAAACCCCTTTTGAACTTTTAAAAATTTTACTAAGTTTTTTTTCTGCTCTTAATAGATGGGTTTGATGCTTTTCTATGCTTATAAATTTCCATTTTTTGGTTGTAGATATTGGTCTTACCTGAAATAAATATGGCTTTAGGCGTCTTGTAATTGCAAACTCAAGATCAATTTGACTATTATCGATAACTTTTTCTAAATTAACAACGCATTCAATTAATTTTTTAAATCGTGGTGATTTTATATTTTTATTGTACCTTCTAAATATAAATAATGTTCTATTTGAATGTACTCCTGATCCTGACGTTACAGTATCTGTCTTACCAGTAATATCATCATAGTTGACAACATAATAATTCAAACCAGTCTCAATGTCTTTTGTAAATACAACACCACTGATTGAAACGCCTCTAATCATTTCTTGAATAAAAACCTGATCATTCAAATTTTTTGAATTTTCATAACTTTTTATAACTTTTTTAATTTTTTCTGCGATTTTTTTTTTATCTTTAATCGATACGTTCAAAAAGCTTAAGAACTTTCCGGCATTACTTGATTTTAAATTATCTTCAGATTTAGATGAAGATCTAATAGCTATAAATCTATTTCTTTTAAATTTAGTTTGGATATTGGAGATAATTTTTTTTTTGTTATCATGCCACTCTCTTAGACTGAATGAATAGGTCCGAGGAATATTAAATTTTAAATTTTTATTTTTTGCTAATTTATTAATAACATCTGCTTTACTAGTTCTAAAAAAGAAATTTTTTTTTCTATAAATCATTGTTAATCTTTTCTATTACGGAATAAACATTTCCGACTTTATAATCTGTTTTATTTTTAAACAAGTAAGTCATATAAATTTTTTTTTTTGATTTAATAACATTTTTTTTTTTCAGAACTTTCCATTTAAAATTTTTGTAAAAATTCTCCATGTTTTTATTACACATTAGAAAACCAAATACCCTTTTTTTTTTTATAATTTGATTACTTTTATTCATGAGTAATTTTGAATAACCATATTTTCTAAAATCTTTATCAATTATAATTGTATCAAAAAGATAGAAAACTAATTTTTTTTTAATGTATAGATCTCTAAGACAATTATAACCAATAATTTTTTGTTTAAACATTATAATATTATGAATGTAGCTATCTTTAATATTTTTTTTAAACCACATTTTTTGTTGATTATAGTTATATTTATAATGCTGACTTTTTAAAAAACAAATTTTATCAATTATATTTTTTTTTAATTTTTTTGTTTTTATAGAAAGTATTTTTATACTTGACATTAAGGAGATTAATCTACTAATTTTTCTTTTTTTAAAATTCGATAAATTTGTTTTGTTTTATTTAGACTTTTTTTTATTTTCACAGATATTTTGTTTATATCCAAACTTCCATCGGCATATTGAAGAAAACTCATGTATACTTTTTTATAAATTTTCCTCTTTTCCATAAAAGGTTCACACAAAACTTGATTTTTTGGAATTATTTTTTTAGATAAAATTTCTATAGCCGTCTTGGCTACTTGAAAACCCCCTTTTATGCCCTTTTCAGTAACTAGATCAAAGTTATCGAGAGATGTGTGATATTCCTTGTATTCCCCATATTTTGTTCTAAAGATTGAAGTAATAGGAATATCAATACCAGGTGAATTATATTGTCTTTCATCAGATCCTCTCTGCAAAAATGAATATTTTTTATATTTTAGTTTAAGTTTTTTGTATGCTTGAATTAATGCATCATCAGATGGTGCATTTTCTTTTTTTGTAAACATGCAAGAATGTTGTTTTTCATCACCTATACAGGATAAATTAAAACCACCAACTACATTTTGTTTTAACCTTTTAAAATTTTTATGAATATAGTTTATTGAACCAATTGTTTCAGGTATAAAAATAAATCTTAATGTTTTATCAATTTTTTTTCTTCTGAAATAATCTATTAGGCACATGGCAACAATTGGTCCAGAAAGTTCGTTGTTTGCCATGGATGGGTGGCAAATATATGTTGAAATTAAAATTTCTTTTTTACTTTTGCCTTTTAATACTAATTCCCCATAATTTAAAAATCCGTTTTTGTTGAATTTTGTGTCAATTTTGATAAAAAATTTATCTCTATTGGTATAAATTTTATTTATTTCTTTTTTGAAATTATCAGAAATGCAAAAACCCCAGTTTTTTCTATAATATGAGGTCACATAAGGTATTGCTTTTGGCGTCTTTTTTAAAGAATGAATTTTTTTTAGTAAATCTTTCTTACTTATATATTTGCTAATTGGTTTAGAATAACCAACTAAATGGAGATTATTTTTTTTAAAGTTTACGATTTTTTTATTATATTTATCTAATATGTATGCGTCTTTTACAATCCATTCAGGTGGTATTTTCCAATCAAAAACCTTTTTTCCAGACTTATCTTTTCTTATTTTTAAAAACTTAAAATATTTTTTTATTATTTTTAAAGTTTTTAGTGTTCCTTTTCCAGTCAAACTCCTACATAAAGGAAATAAAAGATTTTTACCAACTAAATAATACTTTTTAGTAATCATCTAAATTATCTATTTCAATTGCCTCAGTATTAATTGCACGTATTTTTATATCATCAAAATTTTTCAAATTCTTGTAAAAATTCTTAATATTTTTCACTTCAATACTATGAGGTATTTTTTGATTTTTATTCTTAATGATTACAGACTTAAAGGATCTCAATAAACTGTTAAACATTAATTTTAATATATTTTCAGGTTTAATAGCATTCTCTTTTGTTGTTTTTAATTTAATCATTTCTCGAACAATTTTTTCAGATGAATTTATGCTTTTAAAATTTTCAACTTGGTTTTTTATGTAATTAAACTTATTTTTTGATTTAATATTAAAATTTTTAACTTGATTGAAGTTTTTAATAACTTTTGAAATTCTATATGTTATATTTTCCTCAGATTTTTTTAATTTTCTGTTTGGTTTCCAATAAAAGGAATTTTTATTTAACAGGATAGCATCAATTGCAGTTCCACAACCTCTGTGTACTAAACCTTCGGATGCAATTATCCATGGAATGATATCACCCTCATAAATTACAGAGACTTTATCACGTATAGATTTTGTGTTGGTTATCCAATCAGAATGATTAAATTCTGATGGATGTGGCCTTATAATCAATTTTATTTTTCCATCGTTTGAATAATAGTCATTTAAATTTTTGATAAATTCCATAAAATCATTAATGTTTTGCTCAAATATTTTTTTTCTCTTAAGCCAAAAATTTTTTGAATGATTTTTTATTTGTTTTTTTTTCATTTTAATCAGACCATCCTGGCTAAGTGTTCCGAAATTTGACGAAAATAAATAAAATTTACCAAATTTTTTTTTAATTTTTTTTGATTTTTCGATGTAATAATTAAATTCTTTATCTTTAATAAGGTCATATTTAGGCCATCCTGTATTGGCGACAATATTTTTAAAATTTTTGTCATGTTTTAAAATTTTATCTTTCCAGTATTTTCCACTAACAAAAAATTTTTTAACTCTTTGGTCGAATACTGCCCTTATGCTTAAAGATAAATTTGGATTACTTACAGCTGAACCAAGCTCCTCATCTAAAATGACAAAGTTATCACAAACATTACAAATCTTGTTTAAATAATTTTTATTGCTGATGATATTACTTTTATAAAAATAAATGCCCCCGTAAGATTTATCTTTTATTTTTTTGTTAAGAATTTTGTCAATACCGTATTTTGTTCCGATATAAACTCTAAAATTTTTTTTGATAGCCTTGCTAATGAGATATAGTCTCTGATGAAATTCTCTATAATAAATTTCTATAGGTATATAAATATTTTTTTTCTTCATCTATTTTTGAAATACAATTGTCTTGCTTGAATAATATTCATAAAAATTTATTAAATTTTTCTTAAAAAAATCTTTAGAAAAAAAATTGTAAACATTTTTTGGGTACAAATATTTTATTCCAAGTTTATTAGCCATTATTTTATTAACTTTTCTATTAAATACATTTATATGTTCTAAAGGGATAATTTCATCCTGACAAAATCTATAATTTTTATTTAACTTTTTTTTAATGTAGATCCCGGGTGGTACCTTTAAGTAAATGATTCCCCCTTTATTCATTAATTTTGAAACTTTTTTTAAGTAATCATAAGGATGGCTAAGATGCTCAAATGTTTGATCTGAAAATATAAAGTCAAATTTTTTATCAATTGCATCAACGGAGGTATAAACTTTTATTTTATTTTTTCTAAGATATTTTCTTCTAGTTTTTGATAATTCAACTGCCGTTACATCAAGATTGTTTTTTTTAGCATTTATTGACCAGAAGCCCCAACCAGCACCAATTTCCAAAACCTTAATGTTTGATATATCTTTAAAATAACTTTTAATTAATAAAATCTCATAGGACTGAACTTTTGTAAGGTATTCTGAATTATTTTTTTTTTTTTTTAAAGCAACATCATGTGGTACATATTTTTCATAAAATTTATTAGTATAGTTTTTGTTTAATATATTTTTTTGAAATATTCCTGTACAGTCAGCACATTCCATTACAATGAAATCCCTATTTTTAAGAATATAAATTGGAAAATTATTTAGATGTCGTTTAAAGAAAGTCTTAGTATCTTTACTAAAATACTTTTTTGAATAAATACTATTAATATTTTTTGACTTACAAAAAGGGCAGTTTGTCCTATAAATAAAAACATTTTTTACCATTCTAGATTATTTGATAGTGTTTTTTCAATAAAACCAATCTCATACTTAGAAAGATTTTCTTTTGATTTTCCAATATTTTTTTTTGAAAGATCTAGATCAAATATAGAATTTTTTCTTAATATGAAGCGCTCATGAACATTTAAAAATTTACATAGCCTTTTGTTTTCTTTATTAAAATTATTAAGAAATTTTTCAAATTTTATATGTAAAATTTTTTTATTTTTTAAAATTTTTTTAAATTGATCACTACAAAAATAATTTTTATACCATTTAACAAATATTTTTACGTCGTAATTGGGTGCAGCTGCAGCTTTTCCAATTTTCATACTTGAAAATATATCTCTTGGATCACGTGTAACGATTATTATTTTCGGGTTTAAAAAATATCTTGACGACTCTATTGGACTTAAAACATCTATTGCGTTATTAAGCACGTAGTTTTTATTATTTACTCTAAAACAACTTGCGTTTTTAATTATTTTTTCTATGTAGATTTTGGCCTCTTTAACAAATATTTTTTCTTCTTCAGGTACAATGACATTTGTAAATTTCATCTCATAATTTTTTTTATTAAGTTTTAAACCTAATGAATATTTAATTTTATTTCTTGTAGAAAAGTTTACTCTTTTGTAATGTGGTGTAGCGTAATAACTTGTTTTTGTAATTTTTTTTATAAAATTTTTAGTTAAATTTATTATGCTTTTATTATATAAATTTCCTTTAATACCTTTAGAAAAAAAAACTTTATACTTATGTAAGTTAGAGATATAATTTTCAAACATTTCAAAACCATAGGCTGGATTTAACAAATTTTTATTTATATAACAAAAATTATACAGACTATGTAAACCAGTTGGGTCCGACACAATTCTAAATTCGTTATCCCCGAAAGGATTAGAAAAATCTGTTCTTGAAGAAAGGTAATCATTAATTGCACCACTTCCACTTCTATAAGTTCCATTTACAAGTACTGATTTAGTCATTTTTAAATTAATTAATTTTTTTAATTATTATTTGATACCCTACATTTAATATTTTTATGTTCTTTTTGTGTTTAAAAATAAAATTTAAGATTGCAATTATTGGATCTTTCTTAAGGTCTTTATAATATTTTTTTAAAAAGTCATCAAAAATTATTATTCCATTTTGATTTAAAAAATTAAATGAATTACACGCATCTTTATATACATTTAAAAACTCATGACTTCCGTCTATGTAAATTAAATCAAAAAACTGTTTATTTTGTTGAAAGAAATTATCTGAGGTGCCTTCAAAAACTTTAAGTCTTTCTTTAAATATTAAAGTATTATTAAAAAAATTTTTCTTAATTTTATCAAAATTTATATTTTTGTGTTCATCTGATCCCTCAAAAGTTTCTACACATTGTAAATTGGATGCTTTAAGATAATCTAAAAAGAAAAAAGCAGAAGCTCCTTCATATGAACCTATTTCTAAAATATTAATATTTTTACTATTAATTTTTTCTGAACTGAAAACACTTATCCAGTTAGTAATATTATTAGAAAACCAGTCATTTGATAATACCAATTGACTCTTCATTAAATTTTCGTAACTTAATTTTTCTTTTTTATAAAATTTTTTACAAATAAGATTTTTAATGCCAGCGCAATATAAAAATTTGATACATAATATAATTTTAAATATTAAAGAATTATCAGTTTTTTTAGATGCTTTTAAAATATAATAAATTTGCTTTATTAGATATCTTAAATGCGAGATTAAAATTTTTAATATATTTTTCATTAATTAAGTACTTGAAGAATTTAATAAAATTTTGCAATATAAAAAATTGTAATTTAAGTATTTATATTATCAGCTTAATAAATAGAATTTTAATAAAATATGAAATATTTGCTTATAACCGGTTCTTATAGATCAGGTACTACGTTTCTGCTTAAAGCTTTTCAAGCAAACAATAGATTTTGTATGCTATTTCAGCCTTATTTTGATTTTTTTAAATATTTCGATTCAAATATAAGAGTATTATTAAAAAAAAAAAAATTTAAAAATTTTCCGCTTGGGTTAACTAAAATAAATAAAAAATTAAAATTAGACAAAATCATTTTGCAAAAGTCTAAAATTCTAAAAGTGCTTGGATATTTAATTAAAAAAAAAGATATAAACTATAATTATTACAAAGTAATACAAAAGAAAATTTTAATAAAAAGTGAAAAAGTTAATTATCAAGATTTGATGGATATAATGTTTAGTTCATTAACAAAAAATAATTATAATAAAAAGTTTTATGGATTTAAAGAATGTTATATTGGAGATCAACTGAAATTATTGCATAAGATTAAAAATTTATACATAATTAATATTATTCGTGATCCAAGAGAAATATTCTTCTCGAGAAATTACTCTAAGGTTAAAAATCATTTCAACTTTAAGAATAAAAAACATCCTGTAATAATGAATTCTCTTTTGTGTAATCAAAATATGTCGACAGATTTAAATTTGAAAAAAAAACCACGGTATTTATCAATAAATTTTAATGATTTAATTTATAACAGACGAAGTGTTGAAAATAAAATTTACAGATTTCTTAATACCAAAATTTCGTTAAACATAAATAAAATTAAAAAAATAACAAAATGGAATATTAATTCAAGTGGAGCTAAACCTAATTATGGCTCTAACTGGTTGGAAAATATTAATAAAGATGAATTAAGTGTAATCGAGAAAATTTGTGGAAATAATATGTCTAAATATGGTTTTAAATTGATATACAAGAATAAAAAAAAAATAAGTATTGATTTGAAAAAATTTAGAGAAAATAAAGATAAAATATTAAAGTGGACTAGACTGCCTATTTTTATTAAATATTCAAAGACTGAAGTTTTAAAGTTTTAGTTATTTTATTTTAACTAATTTTAAATTTACCAATTTGTAAATTTTATCACATTTTGCAAGAGTTGCATTTCTATGAGAAATAATGATAATAGTTTTATCCTCTTTAAGTCTAAAAATATTATTTATAATTTTTTTTTCAGTTATTTTGTCTAATGCACTAGTTGGTTCATCTAAAATTAATAAGTCTGGATTCTTATATAAAGCTCTAGCAATACCAATTCTTTGTTTTTGTCCACCAGACATATTTAAGCCCCTTTCGCTAATTAATGTAGACATGTTTTTTTTAAAGTTTTTTTTATTTTTAAAAAATCTATTTATCTCTGATATTTCCACAATTTTTTTTAAATGTTTTTTATCTATTTCCTCGCTATCTTCTTGCAGTGTAATATTTTTCTTTAGGTCCCCCCTTATTAAAAAAGTTTCTTGAGCAACATATCCTATAGATTTGATCCATTTTTTTTTAATATTTTTCAAATTTTGTCCATCAATCAAGATTTTTCCCTTTTCAGATTTTATTATTCCTAGAATTATATCTATTAAAGTGGTTTTTCCTTCACCAGTCTTTCCAATTATACCTACACTTTCACCTTTGTGTATAGTTAAACTTAGATTTTTTAGAATTTTTTGTTTTTTATTGTTTTGTAAATTTAAATGTGAAAAAGATAGATTTTTTATCTCGATTTTGTGTTTAAAAACAAATTTATCTTTAGTGTCTTTTTTAATATCTTTAAAGCCATACTTTTTAACTTCTCTATATAAATTTTCGAGAGAGGCACTCCCAGATTTGAGTAGTTGAGTATTTAATATAATTCTTTTTGTTGAAGGCATAACTCTAAATGCAGCGGCTGTAAGCAATGCAAGCTTTGGTATTACATTTTTAAAATTTTCATATTCATTTAACATAGATATAACTAATAAAACAAAAACATATACCGTAACAAGTTCGACTATTTGTGCTGGGATGTTTTGTAAAAAGGATTGAATTCGATTTAAATTAGCTACTTTATTTAGATGGAAAATATATTTGCTAACAAAATCATGTTCTTTTAAAAATATTTTAACTGTTTTGATACCAATTAAAGGCTCAACAGCACTGTTTAATTTTAATTTTTCCTCATTTAGTTGTTCTAAACCAATATTGTATAATTTTCTTTTGAGTGAAGTTAAGTAAACAAAACCTAATACAAAATATACAACCATGATCATCAATGAACTTTTAAAATCTACAGAAAATATCAATACAAATATTCCTAATAATATTAAGAAATCCATTATATTAATCAAAAAAGGAACTAATGATTTCTTAATATACAGATTGGTCTCATTAATAATATTTCTAATTATTTCTGAGGTATTTTTTCTCACAAAGAAAAGGTACTCATTATAAATATAATTTTTGAATAAATTAGACGAAATTTTTGTATTTATTTCAGTTAAAAAAGTTGATTGATACCAATTTAAAAATAAAGAGAATATTATTTTGATTGTAAAAACAAATAATAATAATATCAAAACTATATATTTAAAGTCTAAATTATTAAAAAAAACTAAGTCTGAAAAATATTTTTCAAAATTGATATTGTAGAATGTAGATTGTCCGTCAGATAAAATTGAAATCACTGGCAGTATTAAACCAATACCCAATAGCTCTAAAAATGCATTCACAAAAAAAAAAATAAAAATTAAAGTTGTCTTTAAATGTAAATTTTTTGGTATCAAAAATAAAATTTTTTTAATTGAGTCCATTAAAAATTAATATCACAAATTGTAAAAATCCGAGATAACTTTTGTATATTTTTTAGAATAAACCGATCTTGTATCAATTATTATTTTACTGTGATTATGAATGAAGTCGTAATCGTAAGCGTCATGATCTGTTACTAAAACAACTAAATCAAAATATCTTAAGTTTTTTGAATTTAGTACCACACTTTTCATCCTAATTTTATAATCTCTTAGTTTCGGTATTTCATTTATATGAGGATCGTTGTAGTGAACATTAAAATCATTTTTTTTTAGTAAGTCTAAAATTTTCATACCTGGACTCTCTCTCAAATCATTGATATTTTTTTTATAAGCCAAACCCAAGATTAAAACTTTTAATTTTAAATTTTTTTTCTGCTCTGATATTTTTTTAATTTTTTTTACAATCTTATGAGGTATTGATGAATTAATTTTTCCTGCTAACTTAATAAATTTTGTATCAACTCCAATTTTATTTGCTTTCCAGGTCAAATAAAAAGGATCAATGGGAATACAATGTCCACCTAAACCTGGTCCAGGATAAAAAGGAAGAAAGCCAAATGGTTTTGTTGATGCTGCCTTTATTATTTCATGTAAATTAATATTTAATTTATCTGTGAATTGCTTGAATTCGTTAATCAATCCTATGTTAACTGCTCTAAAAATATTTTCTAATAATTTTGTTGTTTCTGCACTTTCAATGTCAGACATTTTAATAATTTTTTTGTAAACTTTTCTGTAAATTTGAGTTGTAATTTCTGTACAACTTTCAGTCATGCCACCAACAACTTTTGGAATAGATTTTATTAAACTCATTTTCATTGCTGGATCTAATCTTTCCGGAGAAAATGCCAAAAAAAAATTATCTCCCACTTTAAAACCTTTTTTCAAGATTTTAGGCAAAATTAAATCTCTTGTGGTTCCTGGATATGTGGTTGACTCTAAACAAATAAGCTGATTCTCTTTGATAAACGGTGTTATAGATTTCATTGTTTTATTTATAAATGATAAATCTGGAATATAGTTTTGTTTCAATGGTGTTGGCACGCAAATTAATATGACATCTAAATTTTTGATATATTTAAAATTGTTGGTGGGTTCAAATCTATTTTTTAAAGCCACTTTTAAGTCATGTTTTTTTACATGATTCAGATAAGATTTTTTGGATTTTAGAAGTTGAACTTTACTTTTATCAATATCAAAACCATAAACTTTAATCTTTTTTTTTGCAAAATTTAAAGCTAATGGCAATCCAACATAACCTAATCCAATTATTCCAATATTAACTTTATTATCTTTAATTTTTTTTTTTAAAATCTTCATTAATTTTAATAAATAAATAGCTTCTAATATTTTATTTTGTTAATTTAGAACTAGTAATTACAATTTAAAATACATTTGTAATTACCTTGATAACTATATTTGTAAAGAAAAAAAAAATTTATGTCCAAAATAAGGTTATTTTTAGATATTGACTAAATTCTAAATTTGTAAATTAAATTTTATTTTGATTTTTTTATCAGTTCTAGTTCGAAATAAAGTCTATACTGACTACCGTAACTATGTTTATCATCCGCTCCTACAAGACTATTTGCTCCATTAAAATCAAAAATACTTTTGCCCAATTTTTTTGAAAATTTTATTGATTCAAGCATGTTTAGTGCTGTAACGCCCGTTTTCTTCCACAAATTATCTGAAAGATTCAAAACTAAATTTGCACTATTTTTTGCGAAAGTTAATAAAATAACTGATACTAATTTATTATTTTTTCTATTTCTAAATCCAATTATTTTACCACTGTCAGTTTTACATAAATTATTAAAAATTTTTATTCTACTTAATATTTGTTTTGATATTTTTTGTTTTTTATTTTTTAAAGTTTGTGTATAAAGTTGTGAAATTTCATTAAATTTACAATTATAAGTAACAACAATCTCTTTATTTTTTTGTGCTTTTTTTACCATGCGTCTTCGTAGTTCTCTAAAACCTAACAAAATCTCTTCATCATTTTTGTTATCTATATTTTTCAACACAGAAGAATATTTCGGTTTAATTTTAAAATTTGTTTTATTATTCTGGTTCCACCATATAAAAAATCTCAGATCTAGATTTTCATAATGTGTTTGGAATTGAAATTTCTTATATATTTTTGTAAATTTTTCAAAAAAAAGCTCGTATGTTTTTAAATAAGAGTTCAATTTTGAGTGATCAGCAATTTTTAAAAATGTATCAGACCATATAGGTCCAAAATAGTAAGCGAACAGTGGTAAATAAACTTTTTTCTCTTTTGTACAACAAATGCTCCACATACATATGTCTTCTTCACCTTTAGAAATAATCCACCAATCTACATTATTCTCAAATTTTTTAGTCATGTCTGGATTAGTAAAAAAGGTTGCTTGAGACGAATTTTCCCAAAATGTTTTTGCTAAAGTTAGATTAACTTTCTTGATAATATATTTTGATTTTAATACATTTTTTTCTTTGCCCTGTAACATGATTATTAATTATTTATTTTTTTTTCGTAAAATGATTTATACCAATTGATATATTTTATATATCCCTCATCTATTGAGTAAGCAGGTTTATATCCAATAAGTTGCTTAGCTTTGTCGATATTTAATGTACCTCTTTCAGGCATAAATTTTTCTCGTTCTTTATATGCTACTTTTACTCTTGGAAATTCACTTTTGAGAAGTTCTAACAATTCATTTATTTTTCGTGATTTGCCAAATGTAATATTAAAAGTTTCATTTAAAGAATTTTTATTAAAACAACAACTTGAAATACCTTCAATTAAATCTTCAATATATGTAAAATCTAGTTTATCTTCGCCGTTGCCATTTATTATAATTTCTTCGTTCTGAATTGCATTTTCAATAAAAATTTGACCGACTCTCCTACTAACGCATCTTTCACCATATAAAGCTGACGGTCTAATTATTGTGTAAGGTAAATCAAAAACTTGCTTATATGATTTTACTAAAAGTTCACCTGAAAATTTTAAAGTGCCATAAATACCTATAGGTTTGCAATTTGATTTTTCATCAACATCTTTGGAATTAAAATCTCCATAAACCATGCTTGATGAAATATAAATTACGTGGGTTTTATTATTTTTAGCAAAATCTAAAGTGTTTTCTAAAGTTCTTAAACTATGATCAAAAGTATTATGAGGGTCCTTATTTGATTTATTTGCGTGAGAAACTGCAGCCAAATGTATTATGACATCAGGATTTATCTCCTTATAAATTCTTGATATTGCGTGATAATCTCTTGCATCCTGTATTACTAGACTAATATTCTTAGAATTTAACAATTCTATCCTATTATTTAATATTGAATTATATAATTTTTTATTTTTGATATCGTCATCTGCAAATGAAAGAATATTGTTGACTGATAAACTATCGACTACAACAGGATTTGAGCCTTTTTCCTTCAAAAAAAGTGCCAGATTGTGCCCTATAAAACCACATCCGCCGACTAACAAAATTTTTTTATTTTTCATTTTTTTCAAATTTAGTTATAGTTTTACAAATCTTTTTAATCTCTTTGTCTTTTAATTTTGGATATATAGGAAGAGATATATTTGTATCTCCATAGTAATTTGAATTTTTATATCTATTTTTATCAATATTATATTTTTTCTTATAATAGGTCATTTTATGTAATGGTTTGCTATAATGCACACTAACACCAATTTTTTTTTTTTTAAATTCTCTTAATAATTCATCTCTTTTTTTTAAAAAAATTTGAAAGACAAAATATGAGCAGTTATCGCTTATTGGCATAAACTTTACTGTTTTTAAATTAGACAAATATTTATTATATAAATTTGCAATATTTTTTCTTCTTCTTAAACTTTGGTCGTATTTTAAAATTTGTTTTAATCCCAGTGCAGCCTGAAAATCAGTCATTCTATAATTTAAGCCAAGCAATTTAACGTCATATGAGCCTTGTTTTTTTCTACTCTGAATATCTTTATCTATACCAAATGCTTTCAATTTTTTTACAGAGTCGTAAAATTTCTTACTATTTGTAGTTAATATGCCTCCCTCTCCTGTTGTAATTTGTTTGGTAGGATAAAATGAAAAACACCCAGATATACCAAAATTTCCGACATGTTTCTTATTATAATAAGTGCCTAGAGCGTGAGCACAGTCCTCAATCAAAGTTAATTTTTTTTCTATACAAAATTTTCTTATTGAAGACATATCACATGGATATCCTGCCATATGAACAATTATTATCCCTTTAGTTTTACGAGTGTAACTTTTTTTTATTTCTTCGAGATTTATGTTGCCTGTACTTAAGTCTATATCTGAAAATATAGCTTTTGCACCTGTATACTCAACGGCATGTGCGGTTGCCGCATGTGTCATGGCAGGAACAATAATTTCATCTCCTTTTTTAAAATTTGAGGCTAAACATGATAGATGTAACGCAGCGGTACAGCTTGAAACAGTAACAGCGTACTTAGAATTGGTAAATTTTTTAAATAACTTTTCAAAATCTTGTGTGTATTTTCCATGGGTTAACCACCCACTTTTGATTATTTTTGAAACCAAATGTACATCTTTATTTGATAATGAAGGATTGGAAAATCTTATTTTTTGTGCCATTGAGTCAAATAGTTTTTTTATCTATTTTATACAAGATCTAAATTAAGAATATATAAATTATTTATTACTAATTATTATTTATGGCATAATAATGAATGAAGGCTGCTGATAAAATGACATTTTTTTAATTTTTAAGTTTTTATTTTTTTTTAATAATTCATCTATCACTTTTGTAGCTCCTTTCACAGTCGGATAATCATCTAATAATATTATACCTTTTGAGCTCATATGATTTAAAAGTTTATGAATTACAAATTTTGTAGCTGAATATACTTCAAGATCTATATGTAATAAAGCTATTTTCACATTTCTCTGCCTATTAAGAAATTTTGGCAATGTTTTTCTTAAATCTCCTTGAATTAATTCAAAATTTTCAAAATTTTTCATTTTTAAATAAAAATTTAATTCCTCTTTTGATATACTGTAACCAGCAGTGCTTTCCCATTTTTTAACTAGCTTGCGATCTACTTTTGAATTCTCTTTTGGAAAACTCTTGAAAGTATCAAACCCATATATTTTTCTACTAAAACTGTTTTCTAATATTGATCTATAGGTCAGCAATCTTACCAAACTAATTCCTTTGAAAACACCAAACTCAAAAATATCACCAGGAATGTTTTTAATTTTTTTGAAAATTTCGTATTGGTAAATTAGTTTTGAAATTCTACTAATATTAGTTCTAAGATGATATACGTTCTCAGAATCCCAGATTTTTTTATCAGAAATATTTTTTAAGTAATTAAGATTTTTTTTTGGCATGAGATTTATTAAATATATTATTTTGCTTCGATTTGCAAAATTTGATTTTAAAAATATCTAATTATAATTTTCCAAAGTTTTTTTCAAAATATTTCCAGATTTTCCATTAGGATTTCCCATAAAATCTTTAAGTATTTTTTTTTTAGTTTGATTATGAAATATAATCTTATTTCTATTTTTAAAAAAATAATTCACATATTGCAAAAGCTGTTTTTCATTTTTAGCATATTTTAAAAAATTAGTTTCAGGTATATCCATTAAAAACATATTATGCTTACTTTTAAAATCGTACTTAGGTATTATAACTGGAATATTTGCTGCTATTGCTTCAAAAATTGTTGTGCTATTAAATGCTATTACCAAATCAGCAATTCTAAGAAATTGCTGCCCTGTCCCTTCATAAAAAAAATTAATGTTATTTTTTTTCGAAAAATTATTTCTCAAAATAAATTCTTTTTTGAAACCTGTTTTAACTTTCGTGATTAAATTTATATGATCTAATTTTGTTATATTTACTAAACTTTTTTCAAATGATTTGATCAGAAATGACCAGTCAAAGTTTTTCACTTTTAAAACCTCTGGGTGAAATTTTTTATTATAAATTGGTAATCCTACAGTTCTTTGTATAGAATAGTATACAATAGTAAATTTTTCATTAAGTTTTTTTTTAATTCTAAAACAATTATCTAACCTAGCACACCCTACTACATGAATATTTTTTTTTCCTATAATTCCTGAATCTTGAATAACTTTTTTTTCAAAATTATTGTAACATAAAATTTCGTTACCGTTATATTTGTTTAAATTTCTTTTAAAAATAATCTTGTTAATTATTCTTCTTCCCGGTGTACCAGCCGATTCTTTTTGTAATGTAATAAATTTTATTGAATTTTCTTTACAAGCTTTTCCAATTTCTATTTCGGTCATATAGTTAATATTAAAATTGACAACCAGTTTTATTTTATAAAATTTTTTTAGATAATAGAGAATTTTACTAATTATCTGCACGTATTTTTTTTTTTTTAGTACATTTTGATGATTATTGAAGTATTCATAATCATAAATGTCTACTTTTTCAAAATTATCAAAAATAGAATAAAAAATATATTTAAAATTTAATCTTGGTATTTCATAGACATCATAATATAGTTTTTTTCCTGAAAACGCTTCAGACAAGTCATCAGACCCAGCAGACTTGTATAAATACAATATATTTTTTTTTGACTTTTTTTTTTTTGATCTTTTATATTTTTTTTTAATTGAAAATGTGAACAATAAAAATATCAAAAAATAAAATTTGATGTAAATTAATAAAGAATATAATTTTTTTACTAAATATAAGTAAAATGTTTTTTTTTTAATAACTAAAATTTCAGAAATGGATTTTAGTGACATTTATTAACTTTTGTGATAAGACAATTCATACTTCTGAAATTTTTAATTATTTTATTACTTTATGTTCATTGATATAAAAGAATGCCCTCTTTGTAAATCAACAAAAGTTAATAAAGTAATATATAATCAAAAAAATATTTATTCTTTTTTAATAGGCAAAATTCTAAAAAAAAAAGAAAGTTTTGTTTTAGAAAAAATGTATAATGTTGAATGTGGTAATTGCCATATAATCTATAAAAAAAAATGGCTTAGCCCAAAAATAGCTAAAATATTATACAATTATTATGTGCCTATCCATCCTGCGTGTATTAACCGTACTCAAAAAATATTTTCAAAAAAAAAATTTAACGATCTTATATCGGAATTAAAATTAAATATTAAAAAGCAAAATAATGAAAATATAGATAAAAATAAAAGAGAAATAAGCAAGATAATTTATGCGATTGATACAAAAAATAAAGTTTTTAAAATCAATAAAAAAATTTTCTTAAATTATTTATCATCAAACAATATTAAAATGTTAATTAAATTAAAAAAAAATTTAATAAAATTCATAAATAAACCAAAAGATTATAGTCAATTTGCAGGATATGGTAATAGTAAAATTTGGAAATATTTGAACAAAAAAATAAAAATTAAAAAAAAACAGAATTATGCTGAAATAGGATGTCCATCGTGGGGGATGTTTGAACAAGCTAGAAATCATGGATTAAACTTACATTTCATAAAACACAAAAATCATAATTTTTTTAATTGTAAATTTAATTTAAATAAGTCCGTAAAAATACAAAAATTATCCTCAAAAAAAACCTATGACTTTTTAGGCATCTATAATTACATTGATCACATAGAGGATTTAAAAAAAATTTTTTTAGACATAAAAAAATTATCGAGATATATAGGAATAATTACGGAACCTTATGAGTCAAATCAAAAAATAGATTGTCAACATTTGACAGCTTTTCAAAGCAAAACATTTATATATTTAGAAAAATTTTTAAAATTAAAATTGCAGAAAAAACCTTTTAAACTTGCCGTGCCTGGCAAAAGTGATTATTATTTCTACATCTTTAAAAATGACATTTAAATTGTTAAAAAATCATACACATTTGATTGCAGAGATAGGCTGGAACTTTTTAGGTAATATAGCTCTAGCAAAAAAAATGATTAAAATGGCAAAAAAAAGTGGCGCAGATGCTGTAAAATTTCAAATCTGGGATCCAAAAAATCTAAAAAAAGGTCCTTGGGACAGTGACGGTCGAAGGAAAATTTATGAAAAAGCTTATTTAAGTAAAGAAAAATATATTCAGCTATACAATTTTTCTAAAACACAAAATTTAAAATGTTTTGCTTCAGTTTTCTCTGAAGAAGATATTAATACATTAGCTGGTGTATCAAATCAAATAGTAAAAATACCTTCGCCTGAGGCTTATAATATTAAATTAATTGAAAAATCATTAAAAATATTTAAACAAGTGATTATCTCAGTAGGGTGTTTAAAATTTAATGAATTAAAAAAATTATTAAAATATAAAAAAAATAAAAAATTAGTAGTACTTCATTGTGTTAGTTCTTATCCACTAAAACCTGAAAAATGCAATTTCGAAAAATATTTTTATTTAAAAAAACATTTCTCAAAAGTTGGGTATTCTGGTCATCTAGAAGGAATTGAAGATGCAAATTTTGCTATAGCTAATGGGGCATTTTTAATTGAAAAACACTTTACCTCAAGCAATCTGTTAACAGGTAGAGACAATAAATTTGCTTTGACGCCTAATGAATTTAAGAAAATAAGCAACACAAGAGATTTATATAAAAAATTTTTTATATATAGTGGTATGGGACTTCAAAAAAGTGAGGTTGAGGTCTTTAAAAAATATAGAGGTAGGTGGATTAAAAAATAATTTTAAATTAAAAGTTGTCCTTACAAAATTTTATATACTCTTTTACACCTCTTTCTAAATTATACTTTGGTTTATAATTTATAAGTTTTTTAGCTTTAGAAATTGATAATGTTCCTCTTTTAGGTCTAAAAGGGTCTCTTTTTAGAATTGTATAATTGATATCCTTAAAACTCTTACCTAATTCTTTTACGTAATTTAAAAGAGTTCTGCTCTTTCCGTAGGTTATATTGAATATATTATTAATTCCATTTTTGTGTGTTGCAGATTTTATTATTCCATTTGCAATATCTTCAATATAAGTAAAATCTAATTTTTCATCTTTTCCATGAATTTTTATCGGCTCTTTATTTATAACTTTATTTAAAAAATATTGCGTCACTCTCTCGTTCATATCAGTAGGGCCGTAAACTGCCGATGGTCTGATAATCGTGTATGGTATTTTGTAATGTTGAGCCACACCTTTCGTAATGATTTCTCCAGCAAGTTTTATCGTACCATATATTTCAATTGGGTTTGTTTCATCTGTTTCGCTCACTTGTTTTTTTTTAAAATTTCCATAAACCATGCTTGAAGAAATATAAACAAGTCTACTTAATCTATATTTTCCTTTTTTTTTTAAAAAATCGACGCAATCTAGAAGATTTATTGTAGTATCCAATGACCCAACTCTAAACTCTGTTATATTTGGATTTTGAATTTTTGATACTGGAACAGCTGCTGTGTGAAATATAACTTTGGGTTTATATTTTTCAATGAGACTCAACATAGTTTTGAAATCTGAGATATCTCCTCTTTCAAAGACATATTTTTTTTTAATTCTGTTACTTGTTTTTTTGTCAAATATATCTTTAAACCTATTTTTTCTATAATCTCTATAGTTTCGTCTTAATGGATTGATATAACCACCAAAGTTGTCGACTAAAATACATTTTCCAACATTTTGTTTTCTTACAAGAAGTTTTGCTATGTTGGATCCTATTAAACCCATCCCTCCTGTAATCAAATAGTTATTTTTTTTTAACATTCAAAAACCATTTATGTATCAGTTCAAAAATAAATGAAAGATGTTTTTTTTTTAAATTTGGATAAATTGGAAGTGTAACTATTTCTCTTGCGAGTGCTTCAGTATTTACCAACTTTGATTTGTTAAATTTAATTAGGTATTTTTGTTTATGCAATGGTGGAACAAAATGAGCTGACACTTCTACGCCATTTTTTTTCATGTATTTCAAAAAGCTATCCCTATAATTTGATTTTACTAAACAAGTATACATTTGGTATGAGTGAGTAAAATCCTTTTTTACTTTTTGAACTTCAAACATATCAGGGTAATTGCTTAAAAACTTGTCATACTCTTTTGCTATCTTGTTTCTTTTGTTATTAAAAAATTTTAATCTCTTTAATTGATTATTCCCAAGCGCGGCAAGATGATTTGGTAATCTAAAGTTATGCCCTGGCAAATCGGCTTCTCTATGCCAAAAATTTGGTTTTTTAGAGTGATTTATTCCATGAGCAATAATCTTTTTAATTTCAATATAATCTCTTTTATTATTTGTAGTAAGCATGCCACCTTCGGTTGTGGTAATATTTTTTGTCGGAAAAAAAGAAAAACATCCAGTTCCAAAAGACCCTGTGTATTTATTTTTCCATTTCGCGCCCAACGTTTCTGCACTATCCTCAATCAAATTAATTTTTTTTTTCAATAGCAGCTTAGTAATATTACCCATATCACAAGGTAATCCTGCAAAATGAACTACAATTACCGCAATTGTTTTTTTAGAAATTTTTTTTTTGATTTGCTCCGAAGTTAAATTTCTAGAATTTATTTCAACATCTGCAAATACCGGAACATTACCGGTGTTTAATACTGCATTTGCTGTAGAGACCCAAGTCCAACTTGGAATAATCACTTCTCCTTTTTTTTTGATTATTTTTAAAGCACATTCAAGTGCACTTGTGCATGAGTTCATTGAAACTGAATATTTGCTTTTAACTAATTTAGAAAAATTTTTTTCAAAAATTAGATTTTGTGGACCATGTGTAAGCCAACCAGAAATTAATGATTTTTTAATAATTGATAAATCTCTATTTGAAAGCCAAGGCTTAAAAAGTGGAATTTTTTTCATTAAAGGTACAAATTAATATAGTATTTATCCTGAATTAAATATAAAAAATTAAAATTAAAGTCAATAATTTTAAAATTTAATTAATGAAAAAAAATATTATATTTTTTCATCCAAATATTAATGATGATGGATGCAAAAAAACACTAGAAATATATTGCAATTATTTAATAAATAAATTTAATATTTGCTTAATTACAAATACCTCTAATAAAAATTTACTTAGAAACTTAAATGCTAAAATTAATATTGTTAATTTGAAAAATAATTTTTTTAGTAAATATTCTTTTTTAAATGAAATTTATTGTGTTTTTAAACTCTTTAAATTAAATTATAGGAACCCTAAAATAATTTCATTAGATGGTTATTTTATTTTATTATTTCTTAAATTTTTAAAATTTAACTTTAAATTAATTGTAAGAATTGCAAATCCAATTTTAAAGAATAATCTAAATAAAAAACTTTTTACTACTGATGCAGGATTAGAAATAGGAAAATTGGATTTAATTTTTCTTAAATACTCTGATTTAACAATCCTTTATGCAGAAAAATTTAAGAGTTATCTTTATAAAAAATATAATTTAAGAAATATAATTATTATTAGAAATTATTTTAAAAAAAATAAAATTAAAAAGAGAAAAAAAAAAAATAAAATATTCAATATATTTTTTATAGGCAGGCTTGTAGATATAAAAGACCCAATATTTTTTTTAAAAAATTTAATTAATTTGCCAGAAGCTTGCAATATAAAGATCCATATAATTGGAAAAGGTCCACTTTTAAATAATCTAAAATTAATTGCGAAAAAAAAAAAATCTATAGTCAAATTTCATGGATTTGTAAAAAACCCTTATGAAAAACTAAAACATAAAATAGATATTTTTTGTTTAACTTCAAAATATGATGGGACTCCCAATGTGCTTGGTGAAGCAATAAGTATGAAAATCCCATGTATTGCACCAAGGCATGTTGGTTGTGTAAATGAGCTTTTAGGAAATGGTAAATTTGGGCAACTTTATAGTCCAAAAAATCCAAAAGATTTTCAACATAAACTAAGGAGCATTATTAAAAATTATAATAAGGCTCTTATAAATGCAGATAAAGCTTACAAAGCTTTGGATAAATATAGTTTAGACAATACTTTAAAAAAATTAGAGCGTAAAATATTATCTATCTTCTAAAACTTTAACTAAATTTTTAAAAGAATATATGGATTGAAATTTTTTATCTATTATTCTAGAAACTTTTCTAGCGAATTTTATATCCTCATAAGTATCAACAGATAAATTTAAATTTGAAAGGTTTTTTTTATATAAGATATTTTTAATTTTAAATTTATTTTTATTTCTATAAAAAAAAGGTGCGACGTGCTCCAAATCGTGTTTGTTTTTGATTTTTGGAAAGTTTTTTTTAAAAATTGATGTTTTAAAAATTTCTATAGATTGACCTTTTGGAAAACTACGTGGAAGTAAATTAGTAACAATATCGAAATTTTGATTTTTCGCGGTTTTAACAAATCGACTTAATATTTGAGAGTCTATAAATGGACTGTCAGCACAAACTCTTACGAAATGCTTTGATTTATTTTTTTTAAGTACTTGCAGGAATCTCTTCATAACATTATTTAAGTCACCTCTGATATAATCAATTTTTTTTCTTTTACAAAAATTTACTATTTTTTTATCTGAAAGATTTGTAGAGGTCGCAACGATTATTTTACTTACATTTTTACAATTGTTAACGGAGTCGAATACCCTTTGTAAAAGCGTCTTCTTATTTATTTTTTTTAATACTTTGCCCTTAAGCCTTCTTGATGACATTCTAGCTTGTATAATTGCGAGCATTATTTATCTCAAAATTTGATCGTTTTTTTTAAGTTTTTTTTATTTTAATATTTGGCTACAAATTATTTAATTATTATAAAAATTTTTTTCAGTGCATAAATCAAGCCAATTGAGCTATT
>CESP01051528.1_pt1 | contig 37875 bp, 34 predicted proteins | sample 531211 | NCBI WGS metagenome assembly CESP01 (sample SAMEA2622074, study PRJEB7988) | marine metagenome | biome: marine biome (ENVO:00000447); feature: surface water layer (ENVO:00002042); material: "saline water (ENVO:00002010), including plankton (ENVO:xxxxxxxx)" | depth 5 m | reverse complement strand
AATTATGCAGGGATGTATTATAATGCTGATGGTGGAGAATTGTTCTATGATAAACAAGAAGATAATTATAAACAAGACCATTACCAGTTAATTTTTAATCATCAAATGAATACTTATTGGAGAGCGAATTTAACATTTCATTACACTCACGGTAGAGGTTATTATGAGGAATATTCTGAGGACCAAAATTTATTAGATTATCTAATTAATGATAACGGTGGTCAAGCCATTTCAGATCTAATTAGAAGAAAGTGGTTGGATAATGATTTTTACGGCTCACTCTTTAATTTTATTTATGATATAAACTCAATAAAATTAATTTTAGGAGGAACTCTTAATAAATACTATGGTGATCACTATGGTGAAGTTATATGGGCGAGAAATGCAGGTAACTCAGAAATTAGACACAGATATTACGATAATTATGGTAACAAAGAGGAGTTTAATTTATTTGCAAAGTTCCAACATACTTTCAATGATAAGCTTTATGCTTTTGTTGATCTTCAGAACAGAAATATAAATTATGACGCTGAATTAATTGGTGGTAATAACATAAATAAAAGTTTCAATTTTTTTAACCCCAAAGCGGGTCTCTATTATAAATTAAATTCAAATAATGAATTTTATTTTTCATTTGCTCGTGCTCACAGGGAACCAACCAGAACAGACTATGAAAACGGAAATCCTTTTCCTGAAAAGCTTGATGATTTTGAATTAGGATGGAAGCATAAAGGAAAAAAGTCCATATATAATATAAATCTGTACTTTATGGATTATAATGATCAATTGGTTTTAACTGGTGAGAGAGACGATGTTGGTTATTATGTAAGAGCAAATGTTGGGGAAAGTTACCGAGCTGGGATTGAGTTTGATGGTATTTTCTTCATAAATGATTACTTTACGATTAAGCCAAATATTACATTTAGTTCAAATAAAAACAATGATTATTTGACTCAATTTGACGGTAGTTTGAGAAATTTTGGTAAAACTGATATTTCCTTTTCACCAAACTTGATTTTTGGAAATACTGTTGAATATAATTTAAATAGTAAAACACTTTTATTTTTTAACACCAAGTATGTTGGAAAACAATACATGTCTAATACAAATGTTGACTCTTCTATTCTAGCATCATATCTTGTTAATGATTTAGGATTAAATTATAACTTTTCAATACCAGGATTTTTTCAAGATTCTGAATTAAAGCTTCTAGTAAATAATTTATTGAATCAAAAATATGAAAGCTATGGTGGACATTATTTTTATGACATCGATAATAAGACATATTCTGGGTCATATTTTTATCCAATGGCTGAAATTAATTTCCTGTTAGGTCTTGATTTTAATTTCTAGTTATAGATTCTAAGTGAAGATCCGATTTTTTCAGTTCTGTATCTAACAAGTGGGTATTTATTATTTTGATCAATGTTATTTAGTAGTTGACCAGTGGCTAAACTATATATGTTTTGTGTACAATCACATGAAAGTTGTACCCCACTTATATTTAATTTTGGGCATGATGAGTTAATAGAATGATTGGGTGGACATTGTTCCCATGCTAAAATATCTCCGTTGAAGTTAAAAATCACTACTCCACATACACCAATCCCGCTAAGTTCAACAGAACCACTTGAAAACTTAACATCATCATATAATGGTAAATCTAAATTAATGGTTTTATCAAAGTTAATATTTGGAATGTAAGGATTGAAATTAACGTTTCCATCTTCACAACTAAATATTAAAACAATCACTAATAATATTATTCTCATTATCAATTTTCAAATTTAAATAAAAGAAGATTAAAATTTGTATATTAGGTAAAACCTCTATTTAAGAGGCTTTTTTTTTAAGTGTATGAAGGTCAATTACTATACAAAAGATGGTCTAAATAAGTTAAGGGCTGAGCTCAATCAATTGAAGGATGTAGAAAGACCTAAAGCCTCAAAAGCAATAGCAGAGGCTAGAGATAAGGGCGATTTAAGTGAGAATGCTGAATATGATGCGGCAAAAGAGGCACAGGGATTATTGGAGTTAAAAATTTCAAAACTGGAGGGAACACTATCAAACGCCAGACTCATAGATGAATCGCAGCTTGATTCTTCAAAAGTACTTGTTCTTTCAAAAGTCAAAATCAAAAATCAAGCTAATCAAGCTACTCTTGAATATACTCTGGTTGCGGAAAGTGAGGCTAATTTAAGAGATGGAAAAATATCAGTTAATTCACCCATAGGTCAAGGTCTTCTTGGAAAATCAGTGGGAGATATTGCTAAGATTAAAGTTCCAAACGGAACAATTAATTTTGAAATTTTATCAATAACAAGGTCGTAATTTGTCTTCAATTTTCACAAAAATAATAAGAGGTGAGCTGCCATGTTATAAAATTGACGAGACTGACGACTGTTTTGCTTTTTTAGATATTAATCCAAACAGTAAAGGTCACACATTATGTATATTAAAAAAAGAGATTGACTATATTTTTGATTTAAACTCTGAAGATTATCAAAAGCTCATGAATTTTTCAAGAAAAATTGCAATAGCATTAAAAAAATCAGTTAATTGTAAAAGAATAGCACTTTCAGTTGTAGGACTAGAGGTTCCTCACGTTCATGTGCATTTAATACCTTTAGAATCCATGAGTGATATGAACTTTGGTAGATCTATAAAATTGGATGATAATGAGTTTAAATCCATAGTTATAAAAATTAAATCAAATTTAAAATGAATATTTCAGGAATAATTAAGTTAATAAATGAAACTAAAGAGTATGGCTCAAATGGTTTTAAAAAAAGAGAACTTGTAGTAACTACACAAGAACAATATCCTCAAAACATTCTAGTCGAGTTTATACAGGATAGGTGTGAAATTTTGGATTCATTCAATGTCGGAGAGTTTGTGAAAATTGATATAAATCTAAGAGGGAGAGAATGGGTAAATAAGGATGGGGAGACTAAATATTTCAACTCAATTCAAGGATGGAGAATCGAAAAAACCCAAAATCAAACCGACGGTAATTTACCACCCATACCGGATGATATTGATATTAAAACTGATGATTCTTCTGATACGGATGACCTGCCATTCTAATTATGCAACAACTCGGTAATGATTATAAGTTTCCTTCCCCACAATTAGCGACTAAAGAGGGCATTGTCGCTGTTGGAGGAGATCTAAATCCTTTAAGAATATTAGAAGCATACAAAAATGGGATTTTCCCTTGGTTTAATGATGATGAAAATTTAATGTGGTGGAGTCCAGATCCTCGAATGATTTTATTTCCAGAAAAAATTAAGATTTCAAAAAGCTTCAAGTCTTTTTTAAAAAAAAAAGAATATCGAGTTAGTTTCAATGAAAACTTTGAAGATGTCATTGAATCTTGCTCAAATATTAAGAGGGTCAACCAAAAGGGTACGTGGATTACCAATGGGTTGAAACAATCATTTATTGAGCTTCATCTAATGGGTTATGCTCACTCTGTTGAAGTCTGGCAAAATGGTGTAATTATTGGAGGTTTATATGGATTAGATTTGGGTAATATTTTTTGTGGTGAAAGTATGTTTTCGATAAAATCTAATGCAAGTAAAGTCGGGTTGTACTTTTTATGTCAAGAACTTAAGCAGAATAATTACAGGTTCATAGATTGTCAGGTGCCTTCACAACATTTAAGGAGTCTGGGTGCTGAAGAAATATCAAGAGATAATTTTCTGAAAAAATTAGTTAACCAAAACTTTTGAAATTATTGATACTTATTGATCTGGAGAGATCGTAATCTCCTATTGAATACCTCTCAAGATGTTTTACAAATGCACCTGTTTTAAGATATTTTCCAAAATCATTTGCTATACTTCTAATATAAGTTCCTTTTGAACAAGTAATTTTAAAATCTATCTCGGGGAAGTCGTTTTTTAATATAATAAATTCAAAAATTTCAATTTTTCTTTTTTTTATATCACTTATTTTTATTCCTTTTCTTGCAAAATCATATAATTTTTCTCCATTTTTTTTAATTGCTGAATACAAAGGAGGTTTTTGAAGCAATTCACCCTTGAACTTATCAATTGTTTGTTTAATTTGATTATTGCTTATGTGATTAATACCATAAACTTGATCTATATCAGTTTCAAGATCAAATGAAGGGGTAGTTGCTCCAAAGTAAAAAGTTGTATAATATGTCTTTTTTAAAGCTTGAAGCTTTTCTATTTGTTTTGTTTTTTTTCCGGTACAAACCAATAATAAGCCTGTTGCTAAAGGATCCAAAGTACCTGCATGACCAACTTTAATTTTTCTGAGTCCATATTTTTTTTTGAAGAAAAATCTTATTGTCTTTATAACATCAAATGATGACCAAAACAATGGTTTGTAAATTGGAAGAATTAATCCATCCTCAATTTCATTAACATCGTCAAACATTTACAGACTAAAAAAAATACAAATTAAACCTAGAGCTAAACAGTATACTGAGAAGTACTTCATCTTACTCTTTTTTACGAGTATAATCATCCATTTACATGCAAAAATTCCTGATATAAATGCGCTTAAAAATCCAAAAACATACGAGCTAATAATTTCTTGATTAAAAATTATTTCATCAAAAATTAGAATTTTTAAAAATGAACCAAATATTAATGGCAAAACCATTAAAAATGAAAATTTTGCTGCTAATTCACGATTGACTCCCATTAAAACGGAGGAACATATGGTTAATCCACTCCGAGAAATCCCAGGGATTATTGCTAGAGCTTGTGAAACTCCAACAAAAAAGGATTTTACATAATCTAATTTATTTGTCGTCTTCATTTTAAAGTCAGACATAAATAAAATTATTGATGTGAATAATAACATTGATCCTACCAAAATTAGATTACCAACAAAAAGGTTTGAGATCTTTTCTTCAAAAAAGAAACCAACAGTACCTGCTGGAAAAATTGAAATTAAAATAAGTGAGAAAAAATAGGTGTTTTTATCTTTTTTAATGCTTAAAACACTTTTAAAGATCTTTTTAATATCGTTCCAATATACAACTATCACACTGAAGCTAGTTGCTAAATGAAGTATTAAAGTAAAAAGTATATTATTATTCAGTCCAGTTTCAAAACCTATAACAACTTTAAATATTTCAAGATGTCCACTTGATGAAATTGGAAGGAACTCTGTTAATCCCTGAACTATCCCCAGTAAAATTGACTTAATAATTTCCATTTAGTTAGGGTTTTTCATAATTGCATATACTTCAATTATAAACCCAAATACAACTAAAAAAGGAGCAAGGCGTATTCTTCTAAAATTATAAATTTCATCACTGAAAACGTTGGGATCATCGGATCCTCCTCCCGACATTAAAAAAAATCCAAGTGTTATAAAGACTAAACCCAATATCATTAACTGGTAATTTCTTTTCCCAAATAGAAGTTTCTTTTTCTCTTTTTTCATTAGTACAGTTTATCAATTTTTGAATTTAAAAATTTGTTGGTTATTAGTGTTGTCGATATGAAAGATATAAATAAGCTAAATAAAAGAGATGTACAAAATGAAATAATTAATGAATTCAGTATTTCATTGATGTTAATCTCGAAAACATTATTTGACAGATATATTAAAATAAAAATGATAATTAAACTTGAAATTATTGATGCCGTAATTGCGAAAAAAATTTGACTTTTTATTATCGGCCACATAATAAAGCTTTTTTTAGCTCCAACTAACTGCATGGTTTTGATATTAAGTCTATTTGAATAAAGCGACAGACGAATGGTGTTGTTTATTAGTATAAGCGATATTAACATAAATAAACAGCCAAGAATAATTGTTATATTTTTTAGCTCTTCAAAATTTGAGTTAATTAAAAAAATTAAGGGTGCGTCATAGGTTACTTCATCAATAAAATCTTCACTTTTAAATTTGTTGACAATTTCATCTACGCTAAATGAGTCTATATAATCAGAGAAGAAAAAAATATCAAATGAATCTAGCAACGGGTTGTATCCCAAAAATTCTAAGAAATCTTCACCAATATTTTTACTTAAATTTTCAGCGGCTTCACCCTTGGTTATAAAATCAAAAGACTTTACTTTTTCGTCAATTTTTAATTTTTTTTCAAATTGAGTTAACTCTATTGTTGTAATATTTTCTTTTAAAAAAACTACAACCGGAATTTTTTCCTTCAAATCATTAATGATCTTTTCAGAGTTTAATATTGTTATCAAAAAGGATGAAAGAAAAAATAAAACAACTGTAATACTAATTATGACCAGTATGTAGTTAGAAAATATTTTACTATTTGTAATTTTTTTCAATCGTTTTTTTTATAAAATTACTAAAGGTTTGTGATTTAAGTTTAATTATAACTTTTTTGTTATCAAACAATAGTATTATTTTTATCATATTAATTCTTTATGGTTTACGACTTCAAATCCATCGAAAGTAAGTGGCAGAGCTACTGGTCAAAAAATAAGACTTTTAAAACGGAGATGGATCAGAGCAAGCCTAAATATTACGTTTTAGACATGTTTCCTTATCCAAGTGGTTCCGGCCTTCATGTAGGTCATCCATTGGGATATATTGCATCTGATATAATTTCGAGATTTAAAAGAAAGAAAGGTTTTAACGTATTACACCCAATGGGTTTTGACTCTTTTGGTCTACCCGCTGAGCAATATGCAATAAAGACGGGTAAACACCCTAAACTCACAACAGATATAAATATTGAAAGATTTAAAAAACAATTAAATAAACTTGGTTTGTCATATGATTGGGATCGTGAAATAAAAACAAGTGATTCAAGCTATTTTAAATGGACTCAATGGATTTTTTTAAAACTTTATAACTCTTTTTTTGACGTCAATGAAAACAAAGCAAAAGATATTTCACAGTTGGAAATTCCAAATGGTTTAAATGAAAATGAAAAAATACAATTTATAGATTCAAAAAGATTGGCATACCTAGATAACATACATGTAAATTGGTGTGAGGAACTTGGAACAGTTCTTTCAAATGAAGAGGTTATTGGAGGTCTAAGTGAAAGGGGCGGTCACCCGGTTGTGAGAAGACCAATGCAACAATGGGTGATGAGGATAACAGCATATGCTGAAAGATTGTTAAACGACTTAAAAACTTTGGATTGGCCAGAATCAATAAAATTATCCCAAAAAAATTGGATTGGAAAGTCAGAGGGGGCAAAAATAAGATTTGTAATTGATAAAAATACTTTTGTTGATGTTTTTACAACCCGTCCCGATACCATCTTTGGAGCTACATACCTTGTTTTAGCACCAGAAAATGACTTGTCAATTAAATTGACAACAAAAGAAAATAAGAGCATTGTTGAGGATTACATAACTAAATCCTCTCAAAAAAGTGATCTGGAAAGACAAGAAAATGTAAAAGATAAAACAGGAGTTTTTACTGGATCTTATGCAGTCAATCCAATATCCAAAAAGAAAATCCCAATATGGATTGCAGATTATGTATTATCTGGATATGGAACTGGTGCTGTTATGGCCGTGCCGGGACACGATGAAAGAGACTACGAATTTGCAAAAAAATTTAACTTAAAAATCATTAGTGTTATCCATCATATAGATGAAGGTGAGTGTTACACTGGAAATGGAAAAATTATAAACTCTGGTAAGTTTAATGGGTTGGATAATCAAAAATTTAAAAAAATTGTATGTGATAAATTGTGGGAGCTTAAGTTGGGTGAAAAAACTATCAATTATAAATTAAGAGATTGGATCTTTACCAGACAAAGATATTGGGGAGAGCCAATTCCAATAATGTTTGATGGTAAAATTAAAATTCCTATAAGTGAGAGTGCTCTTCCACTTGAGTTACCTGAGGTTGAGTCCTTCAAACCAGCAAGTGATGGATCATCCCCTTTGGCTAGAAATAAATCCTGGAAAAATGTTTTATTGAATGGAAAAAAATATGAAAGAGAAACCAACACAATGCCACAATGGGCTGGTTCATGTTGGTATTTTCTAAGATTTTTAGATCCTCGTAACAATAAATTATTTGCTGAAAAAAATAAAATTGACTACTGGATGCCAGTCGATGTTTATATTGGAGGGGCTGAACATGCTGTATTACATCTTCTTTACGCAAGATTTTGGCACAAGGTTTTATACGATCTAGGACATGTTTCAGGACCGGAACCCTTTAAAAAACTTGTTAATCAAGGTATGATCCTTGGTAATAGTGCATTCATTCATAGAATAATAAATACCAATACATACATTTCATACGATCTAATAGAAAAATATGATGTTCAAAAAATCAATGTTGATATTGACTTGTTGACTAATAATAATGAGCTTAATATAGAAACACTTAAAAATTCAGATATTAAGTTCAAAAATGCTGAATATAAGTTCAATGAAAAGTTCATTGTCCGTAGAGAGGTTGAAAAAATGTCTAAATCAAAATTTAATGTTGTGAGTCCTGATAAAATATGTGATAAATATGGTGCTGATACACTGAGGATGTATGAAATGTTTTTGGGTCCATTAGAACAATCAAAACCCTGGAATATGGACGGTATAACAGGCGTTCATAATTTCTTAAAAAAATTTTGGAATTTATTTCATGATGAAAGTGGATTTAATGTTTTAGATACAAAACCAAATGAAAATTCATTAAAAATTTTACACAAGACAATTAAAAAAGTTAACTCAGACATTGAAAGCTTCTCATTTAATACATGTGTTAGTGCTTTCATGATTTGTGTAAATGAATTATCATCTTTAAATGAAAAATCGTCTAAGGTTCTTAGAAATTTGTGTTTATTACTGTCGCCGTTTGCTCCACATATCTGTGAAGAAATTTGGTCAAAGTTTGGCGAGTCTGATTCTATATCAAATCAGGATTTTCCCATTCACGATGAGTCATTTCTAATTGAAGATAAATTTGAGTATCCGATTTCATTTAATGGCAAGTTGAGGTTTAAAATGATTTTTAAGTTAGACTGTGAGTACAGCGATATCGAAAAAGAATTATCTCAAAATGAAAAAGTGGATAGTTATTTGAATGGGAAAAAAATAAAAAAAATCATTTTTGTTAAAAATAAAATAATCAATATTGTCTTTTAGTTTTTTTGGATATGAGAAACGATTTCCTTTGCGGCATTGTCCTCACCAATGATGTTTCTCAATTTCTTATAATCATCCTTAATTTTGCTGTTATTTAATAAATTAGACAATTCCACTTCTATTTTTTTTGGATTAACATCATTTTGAATAAGTTCATTTACAACTTCCCTGCCCATCATTATGTTGACCAGTGAGATGAACTTAATTTTTACAATAAATTTTGCAAGAAAATAATTTATGAAATTTGTTTTGTAACATACGATTTGAGGAACATTAAAAAGAGCAGTTTCTAATGTTGCAGTACCACTTGCAACTATTGAGAAGGAAGATGAATTAAGTAGTTTATAAGTTTTATTGAAAATAATCTCTGTATTATTTCCATTTAATATTTTTTCATAAAATTCTTTATCTATGTGAGAAACACCCGCTATTATGAACCTGTAATTGGGGAATTTTTTTATCACTTTTAAAATATCACTTAGAATTTTTTTTACTTCTTGCTTTCTGCTTCCGGGCAATATTGAAATTATAGGTTTTTTTGATTGTATTTTACTTTTATTTGTGCGAATAAATTCATCAACATTATTCATAACTGGATTTCCAAAGTAATGAACCTTATAGTTGTGCTTTTTTTCAAAAAATTCCTTTTCAAATGGTAGGATTACATAAAGCTCATCAATATATTTTTTTAATGTATTAACTCTACTCTCTTTCCAAGCCCATACTTGAGGACTGATGTAATAGTAAGTCCTAAATCCTTGTTTTTTTGCCCACTTGGCAATCCTTAAATTGTGACCTGGGTAATCAATAAAAATTATTTTATCTGGATTGAAAAGTTTGATATCTTTTTTACAAAAAGAAAGGTTTTTGAATACTGTAAAGATGTTAATTAAGATTTCATAAAAACCCATAAATGATAATTCTTCCAAACTCTTAACAACCTTACCACCAGATTTTGACATTAGGTCGCCTCCCCATAGTCTAAAGTTGGATTCTGGATCATTTTTTTTTATTTCCTGTATTAGCTTAGAGCCATGAAGATCACCTGATGCTTCTCCTGCTATAATGTAATATTTCATTTCAAAAATTCCAGTTTTGTAAGTATTTTAAAACTGAATAGTTTGTTAAATCATGTTGAATGGGTACAATTGAAATGTACCCATTTTTTAAAGCCCACTCATCAGAATCATTTGAATTATCCTTATTAATAAATTCGCCTGTTAACCAATAGTATTCTCTACCTTGTGGATTGGTTCTTTTATCAAACTTTTCAATCCAATGAGCTTTTGCTTGATTACATATTTTAATTCCCTTTATTTCTTTTTCTGTCAATTTTGGAAAATTTACATTTAAGGCGGTTCCAGTTGGTATCCCATTTTTTAAAGACTCAAGTGAAATACTTTTTATAAAACTCTTTATTTGATTAAAATCTGCTTTCCAACTGTAATCTAACAATGAAAAACCAATAGCAGGTACACCTTCGATTGAGGCCTCTATAGCAGCACTCATTGTGCCTGAGTAAATAACATTTATCGATGCATTGGACCCGTGATTAACACCCGAAACACACAAGTCAGGTTTTCGATTTAAAATTTCATTGATACCAAGTTTTACACAATCTGCAGGAGTACCAGAACATGAATATTCAATTTGTGGGCCAGTGTCCATAACCACTTTTTGACAATGTAGGGTTGAGTTAATTGTTATAGCATGTCCCATAGCGGATTGTGGACTGTCAGGTGCAATAACAACCACTTCTCCTATTTCATTCATTACATCAATAAGGCATCTAATTCCAGGTGCTGTTATTCCGTCGTCATTAGTGACTAAGATTAATGGTCTTTTTTTATCCAATGGTCCAATTTTTGACAAAAGTAAATAAAAGAAGATATATTCACATTGACTTTATGTATATAAAACTCAATTAGTTATATTTAATTAAGATATGAGTCTCAGATTTTCAATAATAATCACAATTTTAAGTATAACTATTTTTGGTTTTACTTTAAAAAAAAACAAATTAAGTGATCCAGATAAAGAGAAAGTTTTACTTGAAATAGTAAAGTACGTTGTTGAGAGAGGTCATTACAATTCAATTGAATTAGATGATAATTTTTCAGTAAAAATCTTTGATGATTTCATTTCTAAACTTGATCCACAAAAAAGATTTTTTACAGTAAATGATATTAGACAATTGAATAGATACAAGTATAAAATTGACGATCAAATAAAAAATTATGAATTAGAATTTTTTGAAGAAACCTACAAGACTTACAACAAAAGATTAAGAGATGCAAAATTATTTGTAGATAAAGTTTTTGAGACAGATTTTGATTTCAGTGAAGACGAATTCATTGATTTAAATAATGACTCAATTCCATTTTCATTTGGTAAAAATCAACTTTTTGAGAGATGGAGAAAGCAAATAAAATATTCTGTTCTTGATATCGTTACTCAAAAATATAGCTCTGACTCATTAGATTTTAATGAAATTAAAACAAACGCCATTTCCACTGTTAATAAAAATACTAATGATTTTTTTGACTATGCGAATGAGTTGGATAGGGATGATTGGTTTTCTGTATTTGTTAACTCATTTGTTAGTCAATTTGATCCACATACATTTTATTTCAAGCCTGATGACAAAGAAAAATTTGATGTCAGTATTTCTGGAAAATTTGATGGTATTGGAGCTAGATTATCTAGGGCTGATGGTAATGTAAAAATTGTTGATGTCATAATTGGTGGTCCCGTTTGGAGAGATAAGCTTCTAGATGTTGGTGATGTAATATTAGCTGTTGGACAAGGAGATGATGAGTTGGTGAGTATTTATGGAATGAAGTTAGATGACTCAATAAAGTTAATCAAAGGTCCCGCAGGAACAATAGTTACATTAAGAGTAAAAAAAATTGATGGTCAAATTCAAGATGTAAAAATAAAAAGAGATGAGGTTGAGCTTGAAGAAACCTTTGCCAAATCAACAGTAATTTCAAAAAATGATAATAATTATGGATATATAAGTTTACCCAAATTTTACGCTGATTTTGATAATTACAAAAATAGAAATTCTGCTAATGACGTTAAAAATGAAATTATAAAATTAAAAAATAATGGTATACAAGGGCTCATTCTAGACTTGAGAAATAATGGTGGGGGATCCCTACAAACTGTTGTAGAAATGACAGGTCTATTTATCGAGAAAGGACCTGTTGTTCAAGTTAAATCAATCGGAAATAGAAAAAAGGTGTTGTATGATAGAGACCCACAAGTTTATTGGGACGGTCCTTTGGTATTACTAATTAACGAAATGAGTGCATCTGCATCAGAAATTATTTCAGCTGCTTTACAAGATTATAACCGAGCTATAATTATTGGTAGCGAAAAATCATTTGGTAAAGGAACCGTCCAAAATATTGTAGATTTAAATCGCTTTATTAGTAATACTGATTACGATATGGGCGCTCTAAAAGTTACAACTGATATTTTCTATAGAATTAATGGTGAGTCTGTTCAATTAGAAGGTGTCCAAAGCGACATCATAATTCCTGATAGCTATATGTATATTTTCAATGGTGAAAGGGATGAAAAAAATCCTATTAAGTGGGATAAAATAGGTCCTGCAACTTACACTAAATGGAATAAGTACAGCGATAAATTTAACTATGTAAAAGACCAAATCAATAAAAAACTAGATCAAAATAAATTAATAGATAATATTTACGATAGAGCTGAATGGATTAGAAACCAGCAAAATCAGAAGAATGTTCCGTTGAATATTGTAGAATACAAGAATTACCAAAAAAATCAAAAACAAAAGGCCAGTCAATTTGATAATATTTCGAAATATCAAAATGAACTGATTTTCAATCTATTAAAAGCTGAAAAGCCCTTTATAAACGCAAATAGAGAGCTGTTTGAAGCTAGAACTAAATGGCATGAAAGTCTTTCAAAAGATATTTATATTGATCAAGCTGTTAATGCACTTGACCTAATTGATAACTCTATCAAAACAAATTATATTTTAGCTGTAAATAATAAATCTGAATAACAATCTTGTTAGCTCAAATAATAAAAAAAATTCCATTATATATTTCAGTATTTATTATTTGTTTATTTGTCTTTATTTCAATTTTTTCTTATTTGATTATCCCTGATAAAACTACAAATGCAAATAGTATAAATTTGATAATTAAATCAAAAAAACCTGGTTTTAAAAAAAAGTTTTTTGAAAATGTCTCCAATGAATATAAATTTAAAGATTTATTTTTTGGATCTAATATTGGAAGTGAATCATATGCTATTGACCATTATGAGATTATAAATGATAGTGTGTTGAAAATTATTAATTATGATGAATTTAATAAATCAGTAATTGATGAAAAAATTATTTCTATCAAAAGCAATAGTAATATACATAATAATGTACATAAAATTAATGATTTTATTTATGATAAAAAATTTATTTTTGGAACTGATATTTATGGTAGAGATCTATTTAGTAGAGTATTATTGGGTGTTAGGGTATCTCTTTCCATAGGTTTTATGGCAGTAATTATTTCCAATTTAATTGGAATCATCTTAGGATTAGTATCTGGTTATTATGGAGGATATTTAGATAAAATCATTGTTTGGATAATTAATGTTTTTTGGTCAATTCCCACATTATTACTTGTAATTGCATTGTCTTTAGTATTAGGTAAAGGCTTTTGGCAGGTATACATCGCTATTGGCTTGTCTATTTGGGTCGATGTTGCACGGTTAGTTCGCGGAAAGGTAATGTCTGAAAAAAATAAAGATTATGTATTTGCATCAAAGGTTCTAGGTTATGGTGATTTTAAAATTTTACTAAACAACATCCTTCCTAACATTCTTGCGCCGATCTTAATTTTATCTGCTGCTAATTTCGCTTCATCTATCCTCTTAGAGAGCGGTCTTTCATTTCTTGGTATCGGTTCGCAGCCCCCTACACCAAGTTGGGGATATATGATCAAAGAAAATTATCAATATATCATTTTTGGCAACTCTTATTTAATTGTCATACCCTCAATCTTTTTAATATCCTTGGTCCTTTGTTTTTATTACCTATCAAATTATTTTGCCTCAAAAAATAATTGATTCACCATTTACTCTTTTTTTGACTGTCTATTTTTAAATACCCTGTAAATAAAATCATAAAAGAAAGTAATGATGAGCCACCATAACTTATATATGGTAATGGAATACCAACTGTTGGAAATAATCCGATAACCATAGCAATATTAATAGCAAAATGAAAAAATATTATGGCTATTGCTGAATATGAAAAAATTTTATAAAATAAACTTGTCTGTTTTATAGTTCTTTCAGTCATCCTCATTAATAGAATAATAAACAATGATACAACGAAAAGTGAACCAAAAAATCCCCACTCTTCGCCAATTGTTGCAAATATATAATCACTGTGTTGTTCAGGGATAAAATCTCCTTTTGTTTGAGTTCCTTTTAAAAAACCTTGACCAAATAAACCTCCGGAGTTAAAGGCTAATTTTGATTGATTTGTATTATAACCAATTCCTGTAAGATCTTTTTCTAATCCAAGTACAACATTTATTCTGTCTCTATGTCTTTGCTCAAAAAGGTTTTCATGAATAAAAGACGAAACTAAAATATTTAATACAGCAAAAACCGTAATATAAATAAGTTTACTTTTTTTAGTTTTTTTATAGATTGAAAAAAGAAATATAATTGAAAAAATTATTCCAACAATCATCAACATTATCTTCATACCAATTATAATCGTAGCAATAAATAAAATTGAAATAAACATGAAGATGTTAAGATAAATTGATGGTAAACCTACAATGTGTAAAACCAGGTAAAAACTAAAAAAAATTAATGCTGTGCCTGGGTCAGGTTGTAATAGAATTAAGACTATAGGGACTAATATTATAATGAAGCTGTAAAAATGAATTTTATAATTTTTAATATCAGAGTGAACATTACTTAAATATTTTGCTATTGCTAAAGCTGTTACAGGCTTCATCAGCTCTGAAGGTTGTAAACTAAACCCAAAAAAATTGAACCATGACTTTGCACCATTTACCTCTTTTCCAACAAAAAGTAGTAGGATTAATAAGAACAAAAGAGAAATGTAAATGATACTAGCGTATTTAAAGTAGAAATTAATATCTAGTAATATTAAAACCGAGCATATCGAAAATGAAAATAAAACAAATACCAGCTGCTTAGTAAAAAAATTTTCGATAGAATTTAAATCACTATATGAAACCGAATAAATATTGATTAGACCGATAATTATGAGAGATATAACAATAGTTAATGAAGTAAGATCATAGTTTTTAACTTTTAGGTTACTCATTAATACTGAAATTACTAGTTAAATAGGGTTTTAAATATTCTTTGGTTAAATTACCCTTAAGGATATAATTTTCCAACCACTTTCTATTAACTTCCTTTTTCAAATATTTTTCAATAATCAAACTAGATATGGGTGCCGCCCATCTAGAACCCCAATATCCATTTTCAATAAATACACAAATTGCAATTTTTGGGTCATCAGCTGGTGCAAAACCAATAAATATAGAGTGGTCAGTCAATTGTTTTCTTTTTCCATTAATTCTAATAAAATTTTCAGCAGTTCCAGTTTTTCCAGCAATTTTTATATCTCTAATTTTAGAATTCGTTGCAGTTCCAACATCAATTACATCTATCATTCCATTAATAACTGGCTCAAAATGTTTTGAATCTATAAGTGAAACGTTTTTTCTCTTGTAGTTATTATTTATTGAATCATTTTCAATTTCCTTTACAAAATGTGGGGTAATATACCAACCACGATTTGCTATAGTTGCCGCAAAATTTGCGAGCTGTATTGGAGTTGTCAGTATTTCACCTTGTCCTATTGAGTTTGATATTGTTGTAACTGCTCTCCAAGAATTATTATACCAATTATTATAGTATTGTGAAGATGGTATAAAACCAGGTTGACCAGTTGGATGATCGTATCCTAAATAATTTCCAAATCCAAATGATCTTACATAATCATTCCATTTGTCCAAACCTGCAGATGAATTTTCATAATTTTCAATTATTTCTTTGTAAGTTTTTGCAAAATAGGTATTGCAGGATGTATAAATTGCATTATTTAGATCACTAAACGTTGTTTCCTTAGTGTGACATCTCATGAAAGCATTTTTTGAATAAAAATGTCCTCCTTCACAACTATGCATTGTTTCCTCAGTAATTACATTTTCTTGTAAACCAATTAAGGCATTTATGATTTTAAATGTTGAGCCAGGTGCATATTGACCTTGTAGTCCTCTTTCAAATAATGGTTTACCGATAGAATCATTTTCAAGTTTTTTATAATTAATCGATCTGTTTTTATCAATCAAGCTGCTCAAATCATAAGATGGAGAATTTATTAGCGCTAATATATCTCCTGTTTTTGGTTCAATTGCGACTATACTTCCTCTCTTATTTTGCATTAATGAATCACCATATTGTTGCAAATCAAGATCAATTGTCAGAGTCAAATCTTTAGATGGGATTGGTAAAGTATCATAATCTCCATTTTTATATGAACCTATTATTCTGTTAAACTTATCTTTTTGAAAAAACTTTACACCTTTTACCCCCCTTAGTTTATCTTCATATGTTTTCTCCAAACCCTGTCTCCCAATCATCTCACCAATTTCGTAATAGCTATTTTTTTCAATTTCAGATTTGTTTACTTCACTGATGTATCCAAGTAAGTTGGCTGCAGTAAAAGCATTGTAAGTTCTTTTAGATTTTTTCTGTACGAAGAAACCACTGTGTTTCCAAAGTTTTTCCTGAATTGGTGCGTATTCATCTTTGGATATATTATTGATTAAAATCGATGCTTTTAGATTTGAAAAATTTTTAGCTTCTAAAAGTTTTTCATTGAAAAGACTTGTATCAATATTAAAATCTTTTGAAATCAGGATACTATCTTCCAAATTAACATCTGCAGGAACAACTAAAATATCATATGAGAAATCATTAGAAACAATGAGTTTATCATTTCTATCATAAATATATCCTCTTTCAGGAAATTCATATATTTTTTGAACAGATGCATTATTATTAATGAGCTCTGAAGAACTGTTTATGACTTGTAAAGAAAATAGTTTAACTATTATTAAAATACCAACAGAAATTATTAATAATTGTAATAATTTATCTCTCATTTTTGTAGTAGAAAAGTGACAAAATAATAAGTATCAAAGTTACAGAAATTAAACTACTTATTGTCGCATTTCTTAAGATGAGATCCAACTTATAAATTGAAAAAATTTCAACAAAATATAAAACAAAATTATGACTGAATATAACTAAAAATATGTAAGTCAGTTTTTGGTAGATTGTGGTATTAATCAAGTAATCCCTTACCTTACCAACTTTTCTCATATCAAAGTTACCAAATGAAAAATCAAGTATGTATGGTCTCAAATAGCAAGATATTAGTAAACTAAAAGTTATTATACCAAACGAATTTGAAAATGAGTCTAAAAAAATTCCATATAGAAAAATTAAAAAATAATACAAAGACTTATTAATATTCTGAGGAAATATTAATAGAAATATAATATATATATCTGCAGATAAGCCAAATATTAAAATATTGTTAAACACAATGATTTGTGCAAGAAAAATAATTATGAAGCGAAAAAAAACTGTTGAACTAATTGATCTCATTATCAATTTTTAAAGTCTTTAATTCATTTTTATCATTATTTGAAGTTATGTAAACAGAACTTAAAGATGACAAGTCCTCAAACAACTCAACATCAATAACATAATAATTACTGTCTTCTTTGAGTTCAATATTTTTAACCTTACCAATGGGTATATCCTTTTGAAAAATAAGTGACATTCCTCCACTAACTACTGAATCATTAATTTTTATGTTGGCGCTTTTCGGAATATCAAATAATGTCATTATTTTATGATTTTTACCATTCCATTGTAGGCTTCCGAAGTGATTTGTTCTTTTAATTTTTGAATTTATTTTAATATCGCTGTTCAGAATTGAAATAGCAGTTGAGTATTTTGGAGACACTTTATTTATGATCCCAATGATACCATTATTTGTAACTAAACCATCATCTAATTTTACTGAATCATTACTCCCTTTATTAATAATTAAATAATTTCTTGAATGTTTTATGCTATTGGAAATAATTTCTGCAATATTGTAATTATAATTTTTGGGTTTGTAAGCAGTATTTGAATGTATTCCAATAGAGTTAAGTTGTATTTTAAGAGCTAGATTTTCACCTTTTAATCTCTCATTATCAGTTTTTAAATTTAGATAGTTGTTAATTTGTTTTGCTTGATTATTAACGGATGAGATTATATTATTCGTGAAAAAATTGAATTTAGAATTTTGAAAAAAATTACGATTTATAATAAATGAAAATGAAATTATTATGAGGACTAGAAAAATAATTTTATCAATTTTTTCAATAAAAAAATTTATAAAATTTCGCATCAAAATTATTTCACTAGTACGCTTTTATAGCGTTCAATATTTTTTAGAGTGATGCCAGTTCCTCTCACGACAGCTCTCAGTGGATCTTCAGCTATAAATACTGGTAAGTCAGTTTTTTTTGAAATTCTTTTATCTAGTCCTCTTAGCATTGATCCACCACCTGCTAAATAAATACCTGTATTATAAATATCAGCTGCAAGCTCTGGTGGTGTCTGAGATAGTGTTTCCATCACAGATTCTTCAATTCTAATTATCGATTTATCTAGAGCTTTTGCTATTTCTCTGTATCCGATAGATATTTCTTTAGGTTTTCCTGAAAGCAAATCTCTGCCTTGTACTAGCATATCATCAGGTGGATTATCGAGTTCATCAAGAGCGGAACCAACATTGATTTTTATTTTTTCTGCAGTCCTATCACCAATCGATAAATTGTGTTGTGTTCTCATGTAATAGACTATATCTTCTGTGAATACATCACCAGCAATTTTAACCGATTTATCACATACAATACCAGCTAATGCAATAACGGCGATTTCTGTTGTTCCTCCTCCAATGTCAATTATCATGTTTCCCTTAGGTTGCATTATATCTACACCTATTCCAATTGCAGCAGCCATAGGTTCATGAATTAAATAAACTTCCTTACCATTTACTCTTTCAGCAGACTCTCTGACAGCTCTCATTTCCACTTCCGTTATCCCTGATGGAATACAAATAACCATTTTTAATGCAGGAGAGTAAAACTTTTTATTTAAAGTTGGTATACTTTTAATAAGCTGACCAATCATTTGCTCTGATGCATTAAAGTCAGCAATTACACCATCTTTTAAGGGCCTAATAGTTTCAATATTTTTATGAGTTTTTCCGTGCATCATGTTAGCCTCCTTTCCTACAGCTATTATCTTACCGCTTTTCTGGTCAATAGCAACAATTGATGGACTATCAACAACAACCTTATCATTGTGTATGATTAAAGTATTCGCTGTGCCCAAGTCGATTGCAATTGCTTCAGTCCAAAAATCAAAAAAACTCATTGTTTTGTAATTTAATTAAAGTTAATAAAATTAATGTTTAAAGTGTCTAATTCCTGTCATTACCATTGATATGTTGTTGTTATTACAAAATTCAATTGATAAGTCATCTTTAATTGAGCCCCCAGGCTGAATGACAGATTTAATTCCACTTTTACTTGCAATTTCTACACAATCGGGAAATGGAAAGAATGCATCACTTGCCATGACTGCACCATCTAAATTAAAATTAAACCTTTTGGCCTTTTCAATAGCCTGGTTCAGCGCATCAACTCTGGATGTTTGTCCCGTTCCTGATGCTAGTAATTGTAAGTTTTTGGAAAGAACGATGGTATTAGATTTTGTATGTTTACATATTTTGGACGCAAATATAAGGTCTGATAATTCAGTATCATTAGGTTTTGAAATTGTTACATACTTTAATTTATCAATGCTATCCGTAATTGAGTCTCTGTCTTGAATTAGTACACCATTTAGACATGTTCTAACAGATTTAATATTAAACTTTTTTCTTTTTAATTTTAAGATTATTCTGTTTTTTTTCTCTTTTAAAATATTGATTGCATCATCGTCAAATTCTGGCGCCATTACAACCTCACAAAATAAATCTTTTATTTCACAAGCTGTTTCATTATTAATTTTAGAGTTAGTAATTAATATTCCTCCAAAAGCAGACACAGGGTCACCAGCTAGGGCATCTAAATAAGCTTCCTTTACATTATCTCTTGTGGCAACACCACACGCATTATTATGTTTTAATATTGCAAATGTTGGTTTTTCATTCCAAAATTCTAGCATCAAATTATAGGCTGAATCAACATCTAATAAATTATTATATGATAAATCTTTACCACTGATTTTTTTAAAAATTTCATCAAAGTTACCTTCAAAATAGCCCTCTTGATGAGGATTTTCACCATACCTCAGCTTATATTTATTATTAACATTTCCTTTCATTAAATAGCTATGAATTTGTGTGTCGTAATTTGATGAAACTTTAAATGAATTCATTGCATACTCTTTTTTTTTGGTCAGAGGAAAATTACCTAGATTTTGTTCAAGGTCAATTAAAAATTGATTGTATTGATTGATTGAAGAAACACAAACTACATCATTGTAGTTTTTTGCTGCTGCTCTAATAAGGGAAATTCCACCAATATCAATTTTTTCAATGATTTCTTCATGTGACTTTACGTTATTTACGGTTTCTTCAAACGGGTATAAATCTACTATAACAAAATCAATTGAGGGAATTTTAAATTTATTACGTTCACTAATATCATTATCTAATTCTCTGCGATGTAAAATTCCACCAAATATTTTTGGATGTAGAGTTTTAACTCTGCCACCAAAAATTGAAGGATAATTAGTTAAATTTTCTACTTTTTCAGTTTTAATTCCTTTACTGTTTAAATACTCTTCAGTACCACCTGTTGAAATTATTTTTATTTTTAAATCAACAAGTTTCCTCGCAATTTTTTCAATTCCTTCTTTATTAAATACTGAAATTAAGGCTGATCTTTCTGCTAGATTTGACATTTAATGTTAATCTGTAAATGTAAGTTATTTTAAAAAAAAAAAAGCTACAAATTTTGTAGCTTTTTTAAAAATTAGGAATGTAGAATTACATCATTCCCGGCATTCCTCCTCCACCCATTGGAGGAGTTGCGGGAGTATCCTCTTTAATATCAACTAGCGCACATTCTGTAGTAAGAATCATACCAGCAACAGATGCTGCATTTTCAAGTGCAATCCTAGTGACCTTTTTCGGGTCAATAATACCAGATTTAAACAAGTCAACATACTTGTCAGACTTTGCATCATAGCCAAAAGAATCTTTTCCTTCTATAACTTTTGAAACAACAACAGAACCTTCACCACCCGCATTTTCAACTATTGTTCTTAGTGGAGATTCAAGTGCACGTGTAATTATTTGTATACCTGTTGCTTCATCGTCATTATTGGCTTTTAAACTGTCAAGTTTAGATCTAGACCTTAGTAGAGCAACACCTCCACCAGCAACAATACCTTCTTCAACAGCTGCTCTTGTTGCATGTAAAGCATCATCAACTCTGTCTTTTTTCTCTTTCATTTCAACTTCAGAGGCTGCACCAACATATAATACTGCAACTCCACCAGCCAATTTTGCTAATCTTTCCTGCAACTTTTCCTTGTCATAATCAGAAGTAGTAGTTTCAATCTGAGCTTTTATTTGATTTACTCTTGCTTTAATGTCATCTTTTTTACCTGAACCATTCACAATCGTTGTATTATCCTTATCTATGGTTACTCTTTCAGATGTTCCAAGCATTTCGAGTGTCGTGTTTTCAAGTTTAAAGCCCCTTTCTTCAGAAATTACGGTTGCACCAGTTAGTATAGCAATATCTTCTAACATAGCTTTTCTTCTGTCACCAAACCCCGGAGCTTTGACTGCTGCTATTTTTAGAGCTCCTCTCAACTTATTAACAACAAGTGTAGCCAAAGCTTCTCCATCAACATCTTCAGCAATTATAAGCAATGGTTTACCAGATTGTGCAACTGGCTCTAAAATTGGTAAAAGATCCTTCATAGCAGAAATTTTTTTGTCATACAAAAGGATGTGCGGATTTTCTAAATCTGCTTCCATTTTTTCAGAATTAGTCACAAAATACGGAGACAAGTATCCTCTGTCAAATTGCATTCCTTCAACAACATCAACGTAAGTATCAGTTCCCTTTGCTTCCTCAACTGTAATCACACCTTCCTTACCTACCTTTTCAAATGCTTGGGTGATAAGTTCCCCGATAGCATTATCGTTATTTGCAGAAATTGATGCAATTTGTTTAATTTTTTCTGAGGAGTTGCCAACGGTTTGAGCTGATTTATTCAAAAATTCAACAACGCTCTTTACAGCCTTATCAACACCTCTTTTTAAATCCATTGGATTTGCACCTGCAGTAACATTTTTGAGTCCCTCATTAACAATTGCTTGTGCTAAAATCGTTGCTGTTGTTGTTCCATCACCGGCTAAATCATTAGTCTTAGATGCAACTTCCTTAACCATTTGTGCACCCATATTTTGTAAAGCATCCTCAAGTTCAATTTCTTTAGCAACCGTGACACCATCCTTAGTAACTTGGGGTCCACCAAAAGATTTTCCAATAATTACATTTCTTCCTTTTGGTCCAAGAGTTACCTTAACAGCATTAGCTAATGCATCAACACCTTTTTTTAGACCTTCTCTTGCCTCAATATCAAATTGTATTTTTTTTGCCATTTTTTATAATTTTTAATGTTAAACGATAGCGAGAATATCACTTTCTCTCATAATTAAATAGTCTTTACCATCCAATTTCAGTTCAGTACCTGAGTATTTACCATACAACACAGTCATCCCCTGCTTCACGGTTACGGGATTGTCCTTTGTTCCAGGTCCAACTGAAACAACATTGCCTTTTTGGGGCTTTTCTTTAGCGGTATCAGGTATTATTATGCCTGATGCTGTTTTAGTTTCAGCTTCTAGAGGCTCAACGAGTACTCTGTCGGCTAGTGGTTTAATATTTAATTTACTCATATTATTATATTTAATATTCTTTTTTTCATCAATCATGCCATTTTAAAAAAAGTGTCAAATCATCAAAAAAAATTGATAATTATGACAGCTTGACATTATTCATTTGGGTTTGGATCATCATTTGTATTTTCCAAAATCTCTTCAATGTCTAATTGTTCTTGATTTTGAATCAATTCAGATTCAAAATTGTCAGATTCTGAGTTCAGCGTTATATTAGAAAATAGTATAAGTACTAAAATTAATGATGCAAGAATCCATGTGGTTTTATCTAGAAAATCCGTTGTTTTTTTAACTCCACCAATTTGTTGTGTATCGCCACCAAAAGAAGAAGATAATCCACCTCCTTTAGGATTTTGAACCATAATTATAAGAATAAGTAAAAAAGATAAAACTATTATTAAGGCAAGAATTACATTAAACATTTTTCAACTTGTTTTTTAAAAAAATTATTTGGTCTGCAAATAAACTGATTTTTTCTGGATATTTCAAACTTAAAATTTCATAAGCTTTCAAAGCTTCTTTAAATTTTTTCTGCTCTATAAATAGCTCTGCAAGTGTTTCAGTCATGTAATCCTCTTTTTTAATTTTTTTTCTTTTTACTTTTTTTAAATCATTAAAAAGATCAAAAATCATATCACTGTTTGAATTATAATCTTCAGTTTCAATTAATGGTTTGGTTGATTTAATCCACTCAACAAATGACCTTTTATTATCTGTAGACTTTTCCTTTAGGTCTTTTAAGACTTGAAATTTTTGTTCATCATTTAAAATTTCATTTTTAATTATTTCAAAAAGGTAGGATCTATTTGAAATTTGTGTTGCACATACATCAAGATTTTCATCATAATCTAGACTATTATATTTCTTTGAAAGTATTAGGTTTATTACTTTGAAAGGGATAAATACAGGGTATTTTTTTGATAGTTTCTTGAAAATTTGTTGATCACTCTTCTTCAGACTTTTAATATCGTCTAGTTTTTTTAAAATCTCTGTTTTTGAAATATCTACCATTTTGCTAATGAGGCATTAAATATATCTTGTGTTATTCTCTCAAAAATAATTTCGTGTGCTTCATTTTTAACACTAATTAGTTGTTGTTCAGCAGGGAAATCATAATAAAATGAGAATCTCCTTTCAAAATTATCCTCCTCTTTTTTGAAATTTGAAAAAATAACATTTACTGTGATTGTTAATCTGTTTTGTGCTGCATCGAGGTTTGCAGTTGCAGTCATTGGACTCACCCTGTACTCAATTATTTCACCTTCGTAAACTAGATCTCCGTTACTTTGTAACATTTCCAAATTTGTTTGATTTTCAAGTATATTTTGTAACGCGATTGTGAAGTCCCTTTCAAGACCAGGTTCAAAAATTGATCCGACATTGTTTCCTGAATTATTTTCAAAAAGATTAACTTGAAAAGATTCTGTTCCCTCAGGAATTGATGCCCCGGTGAATGAGTAATTTCCACAACCAATAGTTAAAAAGGTCAACAAAGAGAGAGTGTATAATTTACATTTCAATATCATACTGTTTGATTTTTCTGTAAAGAGTTCTTTCACTAATACCCAATTCTTTTGCCGCAATCTTTCTCTTACCCTTGCTTTTTTCAAGAGCTTTGATAATTAGCTCAATTTCATTATGCTGTATAGATAATGTTTCTTCTTCTAATACTTCTTCTGCAAAGGAAAATTTATCAGGATGATTTTGATGTATTTCATTTTCATAATTTTTTTCATTTTTATTGTAAAAGTCATCATTATTTGAAATTAAATCATTAAGGTCACTCAATTCATCTGAACCTTTATCATCAACTTTTATGTAATTTGTAATTTTTTTTAATTCATTTAGATCTTTTTTCATATCAAACAGGATTTTATACAGAATTTCTCTTTCAGAACTAAAATCACTATTACTATTTTCATTTTTTTGAATTAATGCTGGAAGATTTGTTCTTGGTTCAGGTAAATAAGTACTTAGTAAATTATAATCAATTGACCTGTTCTTCTCGAGCACGGAGAGCTGTTCAGTTATATTTTTTAATTGCCTGATATTCCCATTCCAAACATGGCTTTTTAGAAGGTTTTCTGCTTTTTCATCTAAACGTATGGTGGGCATATTATATTTTTTTGCGAAGTCAGATGCAAACTTTCTAAACAATAATATTATGTCTTCTTTTCTGTTTCTTAGTGGAGGTACATCAATCTCAACAGTACTAAGCCTGTAATATAAATCTTCTCTAAATTTTCCTTTAGAAATTGCATTTTGCATGTTCACATTAGTTGCTGCAACAATTCTTACATCTGTTTTTAGGGGTTTTGACGATCCAACTCTTATGAATTCACCACTTTCTAAAACTCTAAGTAATCTAACTTGGGTGCTGAGTGGTAGTTCACCAACCTCGTCCAAAAATATTGTTCCTCCGCTGGCAACCTCAAAATAGCCAGCTCTATCAGCCGTGGCACCTGTAAAAGCACCTTTGATATGACCAAAGAGTTCGGAGTCAATTGTGCCTTCAGGTATAGCTCCACAGTTTACAGCTATGTACTTGTTGTGTTTTCTGTGAGAAAATTGATGAATAATTTTAGGAAAAACTTCTTTACCAACTCCACTCTCACCCATAACTAGTACCGAAATATCTGTAGGTGAAACTTTTAGTGATTTTTCAATTGCCATATTTAATGAATGGTCATTTCCAATTATCGAAAATCTTTGTTTTATATTTTGTATTTCAGAATTCATAATTTTAACTTTTTCCAATCAATGTTGTTGATGTATTGTTAATTATTTTAATACTAATAAAATCACCAGGTTTGTGATTTTTCTTAGGAAAAACAACCATAATATTTTGACTGTTTCTTCCACACCAAAACTGACTAGATTTTTTTGATTCTTTTTCAACTAAAACTTCACAATTTGTACCAACATAATCTTTTAAATTATTAAAACTATGTTTTTGTTGTAAGTCAATAATTTCTTGGAGTCTTCTTTGCTTTATTTTTTCTGGAACATTGTCATCTAGTTTTTTGTATGCTGGTGTTCCCGGCCTTTCAGAATACTTGAACATGAATCCAAAATCATATTTAACATAATTCATTAATTCAAGAGTTAATTTATGGTCATCCTCACTTTCATTAGGAAATCCACTTATAATATCATGAGAAATTCCACAATTTGGGATGATTCTCCTTATTTTGTTAATAAGCTCTTTGTACTCACTTATTGTATGTTTTCTATTCATTAAACTCAAAATCTTATCGCTACCAGATTGAACCGGTAGGTGAATGTGTTTGCAAATATTTTTGTGTTTGGCCATAACCTTCAAAACATCATCAGTCATATCCTGTGGATTGGATGTTGTAAACCTAATCCTGATGTTTTTGAAATTTACTGCTATTAATTCTAAAAGTTTAGAAAAACATAAAGATGATTTTTTTTGCAATTCAGAAGCATGTTTAAAATCTTTCTTTAGCCCACCGCCATACCACAAATAACTATCAACGTTTTGTCCAAGTAGAGTGATTTCACTGTAACCCTCATTTTTTAATTTTAAAATTTCTTTAATTATACTTTTTGGATCTCTACTTCTTTCTCTGCCTCTCGTGAAGGGGACAACACAGAACGTACACATGTTATCACATCCTCTGGTAATGGATACAAAAGCTGATATTCCATTGCTTTTTAATCTTGATGGGTCAATATCTCCGTAAGTCTCATCTTTAGATAAAATGACATTAACCGCATTATTACCAACCTCAACATCACGCAAAAGATTTGGGATATCTCTGTATGCGTCAGGCCCCACAACTAAGTCAACCATTTTTTCTTCAACTAAAAATTTTTCCTTAAGTCTTTCCGCCATGCAACCTAACACTCCAATTTTTAAATTCGAGTTTTTCTTTTTCAATTTTTTAAATGACTGAAGTTTTTTTCTGATTGTGATTTCAGCTTTTTCTCTAATTGAGCATGTGTTTAGCAGTATCAAGTCTGAATTTATGTGATTGTCAGATAATTGATATCCATTATTATTTAATATTGAAGATACAACTTCAGAGTCTGAAAAATTCATTTGACAACCATATGTTATGATTGTATATTTTTTCTTATTGTCAACAGCTGTAAGCATACATTTAATATGATGGCAAATATAAAAAAACCTGACAAAGTGTCGTGTTTTTTTATTTTTTGATTAATATTTTTTTTTTCAGTTGGCACAAGACTTGATGTTTAGACATTTCGTAAGCTTAAAAAAAAACCTATACATTTGTCAACCAATTTTTAAAAATGTCAAAAAATTTAGTCATAGTTGAATCACCCGCAAAAGCAAAAACAATTGAAAAATTTTTAGGTAAAGACTTTAAAGTAGTTTCGAGCAACGGACACATTGCAGACTTGCCGTCCAAAGAATTGGGAATTAATGTTGATAACAACTATGAACCAAAATATATAGTTAATTCTGACAAAAAAGATATTGTAAGGAAGCTAAAAAAAGAGTCTAAATCAGCTGAAATGGTTTGGTTAGCAAGCGATGAAGACAGAGAAGGTGAAGCAATAGCATGGCATCTTTATGGACTTCTTGGTCTTAACAAGAGTAATGCAAAAAGAATTGTCTTTCGAGAGATTACAAAAAATGCAGTTTTAAATTCAATCGAAAATCCAAGAGAAATAAATGAAAGTCTTGTTGATGCTCAACAGGCCAGAAGAGTTTTGGACAGATTAGTTGGTTATAAAATTTCACCAGTACTATGGAGGAAGGTTAAAGGTGGTTTATCAGCGGGAAGAGTTCAATCAGTTGCTTTAAGACTCATTGCCGACAAAGAAAAGGATATTGAAAGTTTTAATCCTGAAAAATCCTTTAAAATAACAGCTGAATTTTATTCAATTGATGGAACAGTATTTAAGGCAAAACACAAATCAAAAATTGACAAAAATATAGACTTGGACAAATTAATTAGTTCACTTAGGGACTCTTCATTTAAAGTAATTGATACAAGAAAAAGTCCATTGTCCAGAAAACCGTTTCCACCTTTTACTACATCAACACTTCAGCAGGAGGCATCACGAAGACTTGGATTCCCAGTTTCTAAAACAATGCGTACAGCTCAAAAATTATATGAAGAAGGGCACATAACTTACATGAGAACTGACAGCGTAACATTATCAAATGAAGCTAAAAAAGCTGTGAAAAGAAAAATTCAAAATGAATTTGGTGAAAAATATTTTCATGAAAGAATCTATTCCAACAAATCAAAAAATGTTCAACAAGCACACGAAGCGGTTAGGCCAACTAACTTTGACAACAAAAATGTTTCTGTTGACTTGGATCAGATGAAGCTTTATGATCTAATTTGGAAAAGAACTGTTGCTAGTCAAATGTCTAATGCAAAAATTGATAAAACCTTTGTTTCTATCGAATCCGAAAAAATTGATATTCCATTTTCAGCAGAAGGTGAAGTCATCGATTTTGATGGTTTCATGAAGGTATATAAGCCAACAAAAGAAAAAGATTCTAATGATGAATCTTCTGACAATCAGTTACCTAAGCTAAATGTCGGAGAAAATTTAAAGAAAAAAATTTTAATCGTAACAGAGACTTACACAAGACCACCCGCCAGATTTACTGAGGCCTCATTGGTGAAGAAAATGGAGGAATTAGGAATTGGAAGACCATCTACATATGCTCCCACAATAACGACCGTAATAAATAGAAAATATATTTTTAAAGGTACAAATGATGCAAAGAAAAGAGAGATATTACAGATTACTATTGATGATAAAATTGAAAAAAACATAATAGAGGAAGCATATGGTTCAACCAAAGGTAAACTAGTACCCTCAGAAGTAGGAAAACTAGTCAATGAATTTTTATGTAATAATTTTAAAAATATTATCGATTACAACTTTACTGCTGATGTAGAAAATAATTTTGATTTAATAGCTTCTGGAAAAAAACAATGGAAAGAAATTATTAAAGAATTTTATAACCCTTTTAATCACAGGGTTTCTCAGGTAGAAAAAAATGCCAAGAGAGAAACTGGAGAAAGAATTTTAGGAACTGATCCAAAAACTGGAAGACAAGTTAGTGTTAAGTTGGGTAAGTTTGGTCCTATGGTTCAAATTGGAAAGGTTGATGATGAAGAAAAACCTCTTTTTGCTAGCTTATTACCTGATCAACAGATTAGTAGTTTAACAATCGAAGATGCATTAAAATTATTTGAACTTCCTTTTAAAGTTGGTGAATTTGAGGGTAAAGATGTTATTTCTAATATCGGAAGATATGGTCCTTATATAAAATATGATAACACCTTTATATCAATTCCCCAAGGACTAACACCATTTACAATTTCAATTGAAAAATCAGTTGAACTGATAATAAACAAGTTGAAAGAAAACAAACCTATAACAAATTATGAAGGTTTTGATGTAACTAAAGGGAAGGGAAGGTTTGGGCCGTACATAAAATGGAATGGTACCTTCATTAATGTAAATAAAAACTATGATTTTGAAAATCTGACTGAGGATGACTGCATAAAATTGATTATTGAAAAAAAAGCTAAGGATGCTGAAAAAATATTAAAAGTTTGGGATTCCGAGAAAATTTCAATAGAAAAAGGAAGGTGGGGTAAAATTTACATTATCAAAGGAAAATCTAAAATTCCAATTTCAAAAGATATTGATATTGAGGCTATCGATTTAAAAACTGCAAAAAGTTATTTTAGAAAAAAATAATAGTAGTGGTAAAAGATTACTTTATTTCACTATCTGATCTTACGGAATTCATCCATAAACTAAACAGTAAATCGCTAGGGAGAAACATTTTTATCAATGGTATTAACGATTTTGATTTAGACCAATCATTTGATCTTGTAATATTTTCAATAAATGATCCAGAAATTGATTCAGATAATTTATCAGATTACACTAAAAAGATTAGAAAAAAGATATACAATTTATCAAGTGGGGGCTGGAACTTAAAGATACTAGATCTTGGTATTTTCAATAGAGGAAGTCAACACTCTGACACCCAGTTTGCCATCAATGAAATTTTAAATCAATTATCAATTTTAAAAGTAAAAGCATTAATTATAAACCTTGGTAACAACTTAATTTTTGATTTTTATTATGCACTAAAACAAAACAATAATTTGATAAATATTTTATCAGTTGATAATAAAATTCCTGAGAATTCATTAATTAGAAAAATTTTAGATGATGATAATTGTAAACTTGGAGAATACTCATGTGTTGGTTTTCAAAAGCATATCAATAATGTTGATGAGATTGAGCTTTTTGAAAATATGATGTTTGAAACTTACAGTCTAGGAAAAATTAAAAATAAAATAGCCAATACGGAACCAATTTTTAGAAATTCAGATTTTATGGATATCAATGTTCGTTCAGTAAAGTCTGGTGATATTAATAATTCTCATGAATTTACAAATGGGTTATCTTCATATGAGTTCTGTACTCTAAGTAGGTTTGCAGGTTTATCCAATAATTTAGATTTAATTTGCTTTTCTTCATCATATAAATCTTCCGCGATATCATCATTAATTTCCGAGGGGATATGGTATGCAATTGATGGTATCAATAATGTTATTATTGAAAATGTAGATCTTAATTCAGAAAACTTTGTCATATATAATGTTTCAGTCAATAATTATGATTTAAAATTTGTTAAAAGTTTAATATCAAATAGATGGTGGGTAGGCTTAGAAAATATTAACCTTATTCAGATGGAAAGATCGTTTATTCCTTGTGTTGAGGATGATTACTTGCTTTCAAAGAATTCTATTTTGTCAGACAGGATTTTATTGAGAATTAGAAATAAAATGAGCTAAATTAAATCAAAAGTATTATTTTAGGGTCCAATTTTTGATATTGTATATGTAATATAGTATGAAAAAAAACGTATTATTTTTAGTATTAATATTATTTATTTTATCCTGCTCAAAGGATGACAGGGGTGATTTAGTTGGAGTAAAAGCTTCAAAATTTTTTCCCAATAAACCGAATGGAATGGTTTTAATACCCTCTGGTTCTTTTGTTATGGGACCCTCCAACCCTAATGCGTACATGGATCAAAACCCTACTCTCAAAACAGTTTCACTTAAGGCATTTTACATGGACGAAACGGAGATTTCCAACAGTGAGTATAGACAGTTCGTAAATTGGGTGAGAGACTCAGTTGTTAGAGATGAACTTGCAAGAGCAGCTTATGAAAAGATTGGCGATGAAGTAAATGAAGAAGATGTTTTGTGGGATTACATGCCTATTGCAAAGATATCTGAAAGCGATGACGATGAAAAATCCGCATACCAAGAATATCTTGAGCAGAATGGTTTAGGATTTTTAGATATTGATAATAAATTTACCTACAAACTAAACTGGGATACTGATCTCTACTGGGATTTCGAAGAATATGTAGATTCTAATTATGCAGCTGTTTTGGAAGGTGGTTCTGGGGCAGATACCTCAGGACTTTACGAGAACCTTCCGAAACCAATTGACGAAAAAGGAGAGCAAAAAAACTATATCAAAACCAACGACTCACTTATTGGTTTTGAAGGATTTATGGTACCTGGTGATAAAACACCAAATGGACTAAGGGCCTTTAAAACAAAAAGAATAGTTTACAGTTACAGAGAATTCAATATTGAACAAAATAAATGGTCTGAATATAAGCAGTTGGAAGTTTACCCAGATACCACTGTTTGGTACAAGGATTTTGCATTCAGCTACAACGAACCTATGCACAACGATTATTTTTGGCATGATGCTTACAACGATTATCCTGTCGTTGGCATCTCTTGGGAACAAGCCAAAGCCTTTGCTCACTGGAGAACATTTTACAAAAATCAAAATCAAAGAAAAGCTAGAAAAAATATTCAATTGGTCAGTGAATTTAGGTTGCCAACTGAGGCTGAGTGGGAATATGCTGCAAGAGGAGGTATTGAAAGAGCTGAATTTCCTTGGGGTGGTCCCTATACTTATGATGAGAAAGGTTGTTTTCTTGCTAATTTTAAACCTGAAAGAGGTGATTATGCGGCGGACCAAATTTTATATACTGCTGAGGTTGAGTCATATTGGCCCAATGACTTTGGTTTATACAATATGTCAGGAAATGTTGCAGAATGGACAGATTCCAATTTTGAAAAAGACGCAGTTGACCTAGTTGCGGGGCTCAATCCGAATGTTGAAGGTTCTGAGAAAAATAACCAAAAGGTTATAAGAGGAGGTTCATGGAAAGATGTAGCTCATTTTTTAAAGGTTTCAACTAGAGATTATGAATATCAAAACACAAAAAGGTCATACATAGGTTTCAGAACAGTTCAAAGTTACTTAGGTGAGGATGTTGGTTTTCAAGAAAATCCTAATAAAATATTTTAATTAAAACTATAAACTAAAAATTAAGAATTATGAAAAAACAATTTATACCCGATAATTACATGGAATTATTTTTTGGTGTGGGAGCCGCTGTTGTAATTATTGGTGCTTTATTAAAAATTATTAATGCATCATTAATTTTCTCGGCCAACACATGGCTTATTGCTGGACTATCGACTGAAGCAATAATTTTTACTCTTTCAGGTATACAAGGTTATTTTCTTTCTTCACCAGGTGAAGAGGAAGATGCTGTAAGCACAATTGCTGTTGAAACTGCTGCTCTTCAAAAGGCAGTTGATGGAACAGTGAAAGGTCTTAGCGATTTAAATTCTAATTTATCATCAGCATCTAAGGCTGCTCAGTCAATTTCTGTCCCAACTGATTTATCATCAAATGCTCAATCAGTTAGTGATGGTCTATCATCAGCAAGCTCAAGCATTGAAGAAATTAATAAATTGTATCAAAACTTAGGAAAATCATTATCTCACGTAAATTCAGCCACGAATGCATTGGATATTCCAGATGGAATTGGTGAAGAATTAGAGAAAATGAAAAATATAATTAAAGAGCTGAATGCTAAGTATGAAGCTATGCTTGGCGCAATGAACAAATAAAAATGGCAGGATCATCAGGAAAACAAACGAGAAGTCAACAATCTCGTCAGAAAATGATAAACATGATGTACCTAGTGTTTATTGCCATGCTCGCGTTACAAATAAGTAAGGAGGTCTTAGCCACTTTAGGAATCTTAAGTGAGGATATGGAGAAATCTACAACTGAACTTAAAATTTCCATTGACAATGCATATACTATCATTGATCAAAACAGTAATCAAGATTACTATAAAATTCCATCTGAGGAGTTACCTAATTTGAAAAATGCAACAGATGAATATTTTAATTTTCTTCAAAGGTTGAAAGATTCTTTAATTGGCATGGATGATAATAATTATATGATCGATGTTGAGTATGTAGATGAAAATGGAGAGGAAAAAGTTAGTCAAAGAAGAGATTATCAGGTTATGGATAAAAGTAATTACTTAGATGAAATGTTTTTTGTAAGTGATGGTGTAAGTGAGAGGGGACAAGAGTTTATCGACTATTTTAAGGGTTTTTCAGGAAAAGTTGAAACTGTTTTAGATTCTATTAAACAAAGAGACGCAAGAACTGTTCAATCCAATTACGGCTTTTCTTCAGCATTATCTAATTTGTCGTTAAGGTTTGATTATCCAGTAGATGATCAGGTTGTCAACAGAGATGGAATTAAGGAAGATTGGATTTACTATAATTACGAGAAATTCCCTTTAGTTGCTTCTCTTGCAAAAATTACTAAGATTCAAGCAGACATTAGATCTGTTGAATACGAAATATTAAACTCTCTTGTCAGCAAAACTAAGGATCGCCAATTGAGTTTTGATTCAAAAAGTACGCTATTAGAAACGGACAGACAGGCCTACTATACAAACAGTATTGTTGACGCGAAAGTTGTTGTTGGAAACACAGACTCCAGCTTCAAGCCAGACAGAGTTGATTTAAAAGTTGATAACGTAAGTTTAAGAGATTCAGAATTTGATGTCATTGATGGTAAAATTCAACTTAAGAAAAGATTCTCATCACCTGGTATAAAAAAAATATTTGGTTATTTATTTTTTGACAATAATGGAAATACAGATAGTCTTCTTGTGGATACGCAATTTTATGTTATTCCAAAACCAAATGAGGCTGTTGTATCACCAATCAATATGCAAGTCTTTTACATTGGTTTAAGGAATGAAATAAAAGTTGCATTCCCTGGTGTTGCTGACTTAACCTCAATTAATGTTTCCGCAAATAATGGTCAAGTGATTAGACAAAATGGAAAATACTATGCTGCACCTGATGCAGGAGTTACTAGCATGGATGTCATAGTTTCAGGAAAAACTAATGATGAAACCGTAACTAGTGTAGTACCTTTTGATGTTGCTGAGGCACCACCTGGAAGAGGTTCGGTTTTTACTGGTGTGGAAAGTTTTGTAAATACTGATGGGATCACTAAAAATAATTTGAAATTTGGACAGATTAGAGGCGAAAAACCACCATCATTTCTATATGATTACGCAATAAACGTAAAAAGGTTCCAAATCAAAGTTGGAAATTTTAACACGAGGGATATCGTTGGAGATAGAGTCAATACTAATGCTTCAGCCTTAGCAGATATCGATGCTGCAAGCGCTGGTACAAGTGTTGTAATTACTATTTTAGATGCAGAAAAAATAGATGGAGATTTTAAATCACCAACTGTTGTTGAACCATTCGTTTTAACTCTTAGATAACATGAAAAAAGTTTTTTTAATCATTTTACTGTTTTTTATTGCTAATGAATCATTTGGTCAAGCAAACCTATTGAATGCTAAAAATCCGTCTGAAATTGGTGATTCTTCAGAAAGTAAAGCAGTCACTGAATTTGTAGACTATGAATATGTTGATGACAAAGATATTCTTTGGTCTAAAGTCGTTTACGAATTTATAGACCTAAATGAAAGGTTAAATTTTCCGCTGCTCTTTCCTGTAAATGATACTAAATACGATGATACAAGAAAATCGCTTTGGAGAGTTATTAGAGAAAGTATTGAAAATGGAAAAATAAGTGAAGTTTATGACTCAAACAATGATAATTTTACGGAAGCCTCAAGAATAATTGGTAAAGATAGCACTGACTTAGAAGCTAATATATATAAGAACTATAATATTACGGATATATATAAATCCAAATATGTACCAGAATCGTTTGTACCAAGAGAAGTTGCCTCATCCGCTGATATTTTTGGATATGTTATTAAGGGTATATGGTATTTCGATAAAATTCATGCTGAACTCAGGTATAGATTATTGGCAATTCAGCCTTACGGTACAGATCTTAAAACATCTGTTGATGGTGAAGAAACCGAGACAGGATATTTTTGGATCTGGTACCCATCTATTAGAGAGATTTTAGATGATCATTTAGTTTTTAATGATAAAAACAACAATAACAGAGTCTCGTTTGATGAACTCCTAATTAATAGAAGATTTAGCTCTTACATTTACAAGTATGATAATGTTTATGGAGACAGAGAAATTAGAGATTATATTAGACAGAGAGATAATGAATCATATGCTCAATGGCAAACTAGAATCGTGATGGAATCCGAAAGAATCAAGAAAGAAATTCTAGACTTTGAAATTGATATGTGGGGTTATTAATAATGATAACCCATGAAATCCAATATTGCCAAAGTTTTTTCTCTTTTATTCTTAGCTACGTGCCTATGCTTTAAATCTTATTCCCAAGATCCAGTCTTTACACAGTTTTACAATATTCCAGATTATTTAAATCCATCTTTCACAGGCTTTTCTAAAGGAACTAAGGTTGGCATTATAAACAGAACACAGTGGTTTGGCTTAAATTACGGCTTAAATTCACAATTTTTCTTTATTGATAATTATTTTGGTGATGATGCTGAAACTGGAATAGGTTTAGGCTTAAACATCATGAATCATCATGAAAGTGTGACAAGGTATAATTTTACTCAGGTCAATTTAAATTATGCTCACCATTTAAAATTATCCAATGAATGGTTTTTTAATCCAAGTATTACTGTAGGTTTGGGTGTGAAGGATTATACTTTTGATTATTTATTAGAAGATCAAATTTTAATTTTTCAAGGAATAATAAATGCTAACTCAAATGACCCAATTCTTTTAAATGATAGTTTATCCTTTTTTGATATGTCAGCTGGCTTACTATTTTACACTGAAAATATATGGTTTGGAGCTAGCTTGAAACATCTTACTAACCCAAAAATATCATTTACTGGTGATGGTACAATTAAATTGGATCACTTCCTGTCTGTTCATGGTGGTTATAAATGGGATTTGAGTAACAGGAGCATTCGTGAAGATTTGGATTTAAATATTGATTTAAATTACATGAGACAGGGTAATTATGATCGATTTGACATTGGAACTAGAGTTAAATATAATGATTTTAGCTTGGGAGTTTTTGGTGTTGTTGCTCCAACTGATGTTACTGGTAGATCTCATAAGTTGACATCATTTAATATAGTTGGAAATATGGATTTCAACAGATTTAGGTTTGGTTATTCATATGACTTAAATGTAAGTGAATTGAGGAATACAAAGGGAGTTTTTGAAATTTCAATTTCATATAAGTTTGATTCACTCTTTGGAAATAGAGGACCTAATCCGTGCGAATGTATGTAATAGAAATGAAGAATTTTAGAAACATATCGTTAATAATTTTTACTCTTTTGAGTTTTATGTTCTCTTTGAATATTAAATCTCAGGTTAATAATATTAGCCAAAACCGAACGTATGATGCTGATGCGGCAAAAAATGTTGTTTATTTTATTGGCAATAATGAGTGTATCAATATAACAATTGATTTAAACATGATGTCATTCCAAGATCAAAATGGAAACTACTATGGATATGATTTAGGTGACGGAAACAATTATCAACCCATTCCTGATAATTGGGATTTTGAAATTACCAATTTACCCTCACCAGGAAGCGAATTGTCCTCAGATGGTAAAACATTTAAATATTGTACAGGCTCTGAAAACCCAAATAATACTTTTACCATAAGAATAAGAGTTTTTGATAAAAATACAGGTACTGAGATTTCGAATCTTGGTAATGTAAATCTTACTTTATACATAAGAGATAAATTTAAAATCGGTAATGGTATTTGGAACGCCTGTGTTAGTCGATTTATCCTATCTGTAAGTGAAACTATCGATGGAAATAATCAATCTGCTTGTTCACCTTACACGATTAAAGTTTACAGATTGAATGAAAAAGATGCCGGCCCAATTTATGAAAATACACAAGATAGCAACACTTGGAATTTAGATCTTGATATTGGTCAATATCAGGCAGATATTACGGACAGTTGTGGTCAGGTTATTGAAAATTATCTGATAGATATTCGTGATGCGTATACATTTTCCGTTGATATTCTATTTGAGGGATTCCAATGTTTTGATGATAACAGTGGACGAGTTGTGGTACAAATTAAAGGTGCTCAAGTATTTCAAGGAGGTGAATTGAATGGACAAATTAAATGGAGTCTGACAAATTCCAATGGTGATATAATTAGAAGCAACGGCACAAATACAGGGCTGTCAAATTATTCATCCAATCAGGGTGGAGGACCTCCTTTTGATTACGGTGTTGTAGATTTAGCCATAGAAATTCTTGGACTACCTGAGGGTACATATACTTTTTATTTTGAAGATGCCAACGGATGTACTGAGGAGAAACAAATCAC
>CESP01166826.1_pt1 | contig 38681 bp, 40 predicted proteins | sample 531211 | NCBI WGS metagenome assembly CESP01 (sample SAMEA2622074, study PRJEB7988) | marine metagenome | biome: marine biome (ENVO:00000447); feature: surface water layer (ENVO:00002042); material: "saline water (ENVO:00002010), including plankton (ENVO:xxxxxxxx)" | depth 5 m | reverse complement strand
CCTAAATAAATTAAATTTTAATTTAATGACTTCTTTATTATATCAAGTGATTCACTCATCTGATATTGATTTATTATTAATGGTGGACACATTCGTATAATAGAATTTTTGGTTATTGTTGTCAATAAACCATTTTTTCTTAATTGATTTACAGCTTTTTCCGCATCATGTTTATTGTAAAATTCAATTGCATTCAACAATCCTTTACCCCTTACGTTTTTTATAATGCCTTTTTGTACATATTCTTCCATTTCTTTACGAAATAGATTTCCCATAACACGAGCATTTTTAGTTAAATTTTCCTGTTTTATAATATTAACGGCATGTGGCGCAATAGCTGCGGCCAAAGGATTTCCACCAAATGTTGAACCATGACTACCTGGGTCTAATAAATCCATTATTTCATTATTAGCTAATACACAAGATATAGGCATCATACCACCTGATAATGCTTTTCCTAAAACAACTATATCAGGATTTACATGTGAACTAGCTAACATTTCACCTGTTCGTCCAATACCAGTTTGCACTTCATCACAAATTAAAAGTATATTGTATTTTTTACATAATTGTTTTACTTCAAATAAATAATTTTTATCAGGTATAATAACTCCTGCTTCACCTTGTATTGGTTCTATCATAAAAGCACAAATATATGGAGATTTTTGAAATAGAAATTCTATTTGTTCAATATTATTATAATTTATATTCATGAACCCACCTGTATATGGGCCAAAATTCTCATAGCATAAAGGGTCAGTAGATGATGAACATGCAGTTATTGTCCTTCCCCAAAAATTATTTTCAGCAACTACAATTGCCGCCATATTTTTCTTTATTTTTTTTGTTTTATAACCCCATAATCGTGCTAATTTAATTGCTGTTTCACATGCTTCTACTCCTGTATTCATTGGTAAACATTTATCGTATTTAAATTCATTATGCATAAATTGATAAAAATGCATCAAGTTTTCATTATGAAAAGCACGACTACATAAAGTAAGTTTCTGTGATTGTTCATTCATTACATTCACTAATCTTGGGTGACAATGTCCTTGATTTACACTACTATAAGAAGATAAATAATCATAATATTTATTATCATTTATATCATATAAATGTACACCACGACCTCTATTTATAATTACATTTAATGGTTTATAATTTTGTGCACCATGTAATTTATTTATTTTTAATAGTTGTTTCCACATATTTATTTATTCATAAATTTGTATTTATATAAATTTTATTATATAAAATATATCCTATAGAAAATCCAATACTTGACACCATTAAAATATTTTTCCAATTAAAATATTTTATTTTAATATAATAATTTTTAATTGTGTTTGTTCTAATTTCATTGGTGGTTCCAGCAAGATGATGTACATAGGGTTTATATTTTAAATATTTTAATTCATGCGAATAAAAATGTTGTAAAACACCATAATTTAATACAAAGCTATTATCTTTAAAATTTTTATAATTTGTATCATATAAATATCTAAACACAGACTGGTCATGTATATAATGTAATTTTTCTGCAACGTCCTTTATATCACGGTTATTTATCATTTTGTTCAAGAAGGTTTTATTATCTTCTGTATTTTTTAATAAAAATGTTCCATTATTAATGTAAAAATCTTTATTTTGGTCAGATAAATATTGTTTAATAGTATAACTTAATATACAACTATGAGAAAGTTCAATATGTTTTATGATATTTTCTAATGGAGAAGCATTTATATAAAAATATGCATCACTATCTATCCACATTACCCAATCATAACTATCTATAATATTTAATAATAAATGATATCTTACATAATATGGACTTGTATTAGATATTATATTATTCCAAAATTGTTCTCCATCAACTATGGAATAATTATTTTTATAACAATATTCAATAATATTATCATTTGCAACTATAAAATCATAATCATATTTTTTACAATACATTTTATTTATTTCTTTTGAATAATCGCTATAGTTACATATATTTTCATTATAATACATACAAATTGCAATTTTCATATATTTATTTAATAATAAAATTTAAATTATTTTACAAATAATATATATGGTATATGATATAATTATAATAGGAGGTGGAATTTCTGGATTATATAATTATTTACATCTTATTCATAAAAAAGAAAAAATACTTTTATTAGAAAAAAATAATTATTATGGCGGACGTATATTAGAAGTATATGATAACTCTTATTCTTTTCCAGCAGGAGCTGCCAGATTTAATCTACAACATACTCATGTTATAAATTTATTAAAAGAATTCAAATTATTAGATTTTAGAAGAGATAAACCTATTAGTGCAAATATAGAATTTATTGATGTGAAAAATAATTTTTCAAATTCTCTCCAAAAGTATAATGGATTTCATTTTATAGATAAAGTGTTGATTCATTCAAAAAAATACAGTAAAATATATTTACAATCTATTACTTTCAAAGAACTAGCAATAAATATTTTATCTGATGAACAACTAAAATTTATGTTAATAGCCTCAGGATATAGTGGTCAATTAAAAAATATGAATGCATATGATGCAATTAATTTATTTAGTTATCATATTCGACCAGATATTAAATATTGGAATGGCAAATTTAATATATTAATAGAGAGAATGGTTCAATATCTAAAAAAACATAATGCAAACATGCATTTAAATTCACAAGTTGAAAAAATACAATATAATAATAATTTATACAAAATATTCTACAAAAATAAAATTGTGTATGGAGAGAAAATAATATTTTGTTTGCCAAAAGAAGCATTATTAAAATTTTCTATTTTAAAACCAATACATTGTTTATTAGAAAAATCAGTAACATGTAAATCATTATGTAGAACTTATGCAATTTTTAAAAAAGAAGATATATGGTATAAAAACATTAAGAAAAAAATTGTAACAAATAATCAACTACGTTACGTAATACCAATGGGACCTGAAAATCCAGTTATTATGATTTCATATACTGATGATATATACACAAATTATTGGAAAAATATGAAAAATAATCAAAGTAAATTAAAAAAGACAATTGTAAAATTAGTAAAAGAAACATTTAATATAACTATAAACGAACCATTAAAAGTACATGTATGTTATTGGAGTTGTGGTGTTGCTTATTGGAATAAGAAAATGGATAGTGAAAAAATAGCAAATTTCTTATTAAATCCAATGCCAAATATTTTTATTTGTGGAGAGAATTATAGTAACAATCAAAGTTGGGTAAATGGCGCATTAGATTCATGTAATAAATGTTTACCTTTAATAAATCAATAAATTGAAAATAAATTAAAATTTTATCTTATATTATATAATGTTATCAGTAGAAGAATTAACAAATAAGTCTATTTTTCCAATAGATGAATGGAAGTTTATTAGTTTTAATAATGAATATCATGTAATAAATACATTTGATGATGGAAATCAGAAATTTATGAACTACGAAAATAAATGGATATTATTTGCAAGATGGAAAGGCAAAGCAGCATTATATAATTTACAAAATCCTAAAATAATAATTGCTTCTATTAGTTTATGGAAAGTAAATAATGGGATTAAAATAGAAAATTAAATAAATTAAATATTTAATTAATTTATTTAAATAATATTAATATTTACAATTTTTATAAAATACTGGAAAAGGTATGACATCTTTAATATTTGTTATTCCAGTAATTAGCATTAATAATCTGTCAAATCCAAGTCCAAATCCTCCATGTGGACAAGTACCATATTTACGTAAATCTAAATAAAATTCCATATTTTTTTCATCTACATTTTTCTTTTTCATCATATATTTTAATTTAAAAAAGTCATCTTCACGTTGTGATGCACCAATTAATTCACCAATACCATATGGCATTAATAAATCAAAGCATTCACAAGTATTATCATCGCATTGTTTCATATAAAAACTTTTAATATCTATTGGCCAATGTGTTACGAAAACTGGAGTATTATATTTTTCTGTAATATAATTTTCATGCTTTGAACCTAGGTCATCTCCATAATTTAATATTTCCAATTCTAAATTATTTGATTTAATATCATTATTTATTTCATTAATAACATCTTTATAATATAATCTTTTATATTCACATTGTTGTAAGTGTTTTAATTTTTCTATAATACCTTTGCTTATAAATTTATTTAAGTTTTCAATATCATCTTTATTTCTATTAAATATTTCATGTATGGAAAATTTTATCATATCTTCTCCTACATTCATCAAGTCATCTAATGTATTGTTAATTATTTCAATTTCCAAATGTGTAAATTCTGAAACGTGTTTACTTGTACAAGAATGTTCACTTCTAAAACTTTTGTTTACTGTATAAACATTACCTAATGAACATGCCATTGCTTCTAATTGTAATTGTGATGAAACAGTTAAAAATGTGGGACAATTAAAATGGTCACTATTCCAGTCATAATTATTATCTTTTGTTTTTTTAAGTAATTCAATATTTGTTATGTCATTTTCTGTAATTTGAAATACTCCAGCTCCTCCTTCACATTCGTTTGTAGTAATAATATTTGGGTCTAAATGTAAAAAATTTTTTGAATGATAAAAATCGTGTAATATTTTCATTAAACCTGAACGTATACGAAATATGCTTCCAAATACATTTGTTCTTCCACGTAAATGTATGTGATTACGTAATGTATCTAAATTCATTTTTCCTTTTGCTAAAGGATAGGAAGTATCAATATTTCCAACTATTTTATAATCAAACAATAATAACTCAAAATCTTGTCCTTTTGCTGGAGATTCAACTAACTTTCCATAACAATTTAAATAAGTCCCTGTATAAACATCTTTGAAAAAATTATTTATTTTATTTGTTGCAATATGTTCTTGACTTAAAATAATTTGCATACCATTAACATTAGAACCATCATTTATATTGCAAAATCCTAGTATAGTACTAGAACTTCGAACGGTTCTTACCCATCCATAAATATTAATTACTTCATTGATATAGTTTTTATTTAAGAATGTTTTAATAGACATTATATTATTTATGATGTGTATTATCTAAATAATTTTATAATTATATTACCATTTAGATTTTCTTACATTAATAACAGGACCACTACTTTTTTTTCTAGAATTTTTGGGGTCATATTGTTCTTCTTCATCATCAGAACCAATTCCTTTAGATATATCCCAATATTCTTTGGAACCCAATTTAAAATCATTATGTGCACTTGCTTTATACCAAAATATTTGATCTTGTAATTTATTTGATTTTGCATTATTATTAATAACTAAGCATTCAAAGTTTTCTGTGCATTGGTCCATTACCTGACAAAAAGATTCAAATGTTGGAAACATACCAGCATAGTTTTCGTAAATACGTTTTCTATTGGTAATATATGGTTCACGTAAAATAAATACATAATCAATATTTGTTCTCAAATTGGGAGGTATACCTAAAGGATATTGCATTGTAATAATGCACATAATTTTCCAATGTCTACCATTCATAAACAACAATCTCATCATTTTATCTTTTGCCCAAGTATTATCAAATAGACAATCATCTAGGATTAAAAATGTTCTTGGATCAATAGTAGAACGTCGATAAGATTCAATTTCCTTTTTCATTTGTTTTAAAACACCACGCTGTCTTTTTAAAACATTTTCAATAATTGCAGTATTATATTCATCATGAATAAATAGCTTGGGTATCATAGTTCCATAAAATCCATTTCCTTCTTCTGTACCTGAAATAACTGTTCCAATAGGTATATCTTGATGATGATATAATAAATCTCTTACTAAAAAACTTTTTCCTGTGTCACGTCTTCCTATTAGTACAACAACAGGACCTTTATTTTCATTTGGCTTAAAACTAATTTGTTTCATATCAAATTTGCCTAATTCTAAATTCATAATATAAAATAATTCGAAATTTATAAAATATAAAAAACGAATATTAGTTAAAATAGTTAATATTTTATTTACATTTAATTCATAAATGTTAAATATTTCTTATGCGAAAAATAGAAATAATGATATTCTTAAGGAATTAGAATCAACTGAATTTACTAATATTTTAAATGTACAAAGATATATACCAATATATAATAGATTTTTTGAATTAAATAATACAAATTACAATAATGTCATGTTTGACCAAAATTATTATTTATCAAATTTTATTAATAAAAAAAATGAAGATAAAAATACTTATTTAGTGAAACTTTTAAATAAAAATAATGAAGAATCAGAAACGAATATGTTTTGTAAATTCTCTCCATTACTTGATCCAGTGAAATATATGATGGGTAAATATGAAGATAATAATATCAATAATATGCCAAAATTCATTAATGATACAGATGTTCATGAAAAAATACTAAATGAAAATAACACTGCATATATTGATGGTTTATTTACTTTTTTTTCAAGTAAATTATTAAATTTTAATTTTAAACATAGTATAGATTTCTATGGTTCATTTTTGGGAAATAAACAAAATTATTATTATAATGTATCTGATGATTTAGAGTATATTTCAAATTCATCTTATTTTTATGAAAATTTAAATAAATTATATAAAATAGAAAATCCAGGCTATGAAGAAGATGTAATAAATCATAGTTACAAGAATAAAAAAAAATTGGAATTTATTGAAGACGAAAATGAAGTGCAATTAACTAATGTAAATGTTTTAGAAAATAATAACGTATTTGAAAATATGATAAATAAGAATTTAGAATCAAGTGATAATAATGAACTAGTGGAATGGAACATAAAAGTTAGTGAAAATGATGAAACTATGTCAATATTATCTGAAAATAGTGATTGTTCTTCACGAAGTTCTCATACAGAAGATGAATGTTCAGACTCGGTAAATGATGATGAAGATGATGAATATTCTGATGAAAGTGATGATGATTGTACGTCAGAAGAAGATTTAACTGCAATTATTTTTAACTATCCTGTTCAAGTTATTTGTATGGAAAAATGCAAAGATACATTGGATAATTATATGAATATGAAAGACATAAAATGCGAAGAATGGCGTTCTATAATGTTTCAGGTGGTAATAACATTAGCTACCTATCAAAAACTATTTTCATTCACACATAATGATTTACATACAAATAATATTATGTATATTGAAACAAGTGATAAATTTTTGTATTACAAATTTAATAATAAATATTACAAAGTTCCAACTTATGGTAAAATATATAAAATAATTGATTTTGGTCGTTCAATATATAAATATAAAAATGCAGTTTTCTGTAGTGATAGCTTTAATAAAGGTGAAGATGCAGATACACAATATAATACAGAACCATTTTTTGATGAAAACAAGCCAAGACTTGAACCAAATATGAGCTTTGATTTATGTAGACTAGGTTGTAGTCTATATGATTATTTTGTAGACGATTTTGAAGAAGAGGAAGAAGTATTTGAAAATAATGAAATGGCAAAAGTTATATGCAATTGGTGTCTTGATGACAAAGGACGAAATATATTATATAAAAAAAATGGTGACGAACGTTATCCGGAATTTAAATTATATAAAATGATTGCACGTACAGTTTCTAAATACGTTCCCAAAAATGTTATTCAAGAAAAGCAATTCGATAAATATGTTATTAATGAAGATAAAGTTAGTAAAGAAATAATGAATATAGATATTTTGAATTTAGAATCTTAAAAATAAACTATATAAAATAATTTGCGTATTTATATATAAATATGCAAATTAGAGAAGCATTTTTTATTAGTACAACCGCTTTAACTGGAGGAATATTATACTCTGGATTTTTAAACTTATTTAAACCAAAAGTATATAATTATTATGACGAAGTTCAATTATCAATAGAGAGATTTACTAATTTTGGTTTTTTAGTTGGAGGTTTAATTGGATATACTATGGTTTCTTTTAACAGAAATCAATTAAGACTTGAAAATATTAAATAAATATTTTATAAAAAAATTGAAAATACTCATTTTTGTAATTTAAAATATAAAAATGACAAGTTTAAATAGTTATTTTCAAAGTATGAATAATCATAACATTCAAATGGTTAAAAATATGTTACAAGTAATAATTGAGGAGGGAAATGAAATAATAAATTTTGTGAAAACATTTAATGATGAAAATGGATTCATGTTTTCACAAAATAGTAAAATTAATGTAATTATGAATAACAAAATAATTATTCGTGATTCTCATAGTGGATGTAGTGGTGCATGTACTTTAAGAAACTGTCAATATATATTAAATAATTATAATCAAGATGAAATAGAATCACATATTTTAAATAAAGATGATTTTCCTTCTGAATCTTGTTCAGAATCAGAATTAGTTCACGCAACCCAATTAGCAATACCATTAGAGAACAATTTAGTTGATAATATTAATCTAGTTAATGATGCAAGTATACTAGTTGATGATATAAATTATAATGAAATAAAGGGAAATGCAGAAAAATTAATATCAAGTTATAAGTTAATGGATGAAAATAATAAAAAAGCAGCAGATGTATTAACTTCATATGGTATAGATAGTGCATTAGAATATATGTTTAAACATCCTGAAACAGGAGAAAAAATGGATTATGCAACAATGAGACATTATTACGGTTAAATTTAAAATTCAGGACTATTTGTAAAGACAACAGTTGACGGTTTTTTAATATCAGTAAATATATTTAGTTCAGAATCAACAACTTGCTGTAAAAAGAAAATACCAATTACACATGCAAAATAAACCAAAAACATATCTTTAATAATTACTTTCAATGGTTTATTTTCTTTATCAATAATTCTCATTTCACCAAATTTAATAATTAAATAACAAAATGATATTAACGCAGCTAAAACAAATGGATTATCCATTATTGATTTATTATATTATTAATTTAATTATATAATAACGCAATTAATTTAATACTTCGATATCATCTAAAATAGGATCTGGGTCATCTAATTTTAAACTAGTATTACTTCCTTTTGTTAAATCATGAATATCTAATTCAGTAAGATTTATGTTATCACTTCCTATATTCAACTTTGAATTAAATATTTCGCCATCATCATCATCATCTTCTTCTTCTTTTCTTTGTTTATTTCTTAATTCACTTATTTCCTCTAGTCTTTCGATAGTTTTTGGTGCACTTATATCTACCTCTTCGTTATTTTCATTAATAGTTTTATCTACATCATTAAAAGTTAGCGATGTTGCTTTATTTGTTAGTTCTTTTATTGTTTCTTCTTGATTTTCAATCTTCTCGTTTAAAGTTTTATTATCTGAATCTTTTAATGTCTTTACATCAGATTGAGGTTCTGGTTCTGGTTCTGGTTCCTCAACTTCAACTTTCTCTTCAATAACTTCTTTTGATACATCATGTTCTTCCGATTCATCAATATAAGCTCTTAATATATTTTCTACAGGCATACTATCTCTTACAGAAAGTAATATAGCATCTTGTATAATTAATTCTAATTCTCGTAAATTTTTTTGTTTTTCTAAAGGCTGTATATTATATTCATATAAATATACATTTGCATATAATTTTCTTGCAGTATAAACATATGCTTTATGTATAAACTCGCTTAAAACTGGAATGGATATATCTATTTTTTTTTGTTTTTTCCCAACTCGAATACATGTTAATAACTTTAATTGAATAATGTGAACACATGAAATTAATTCTTCTAAATAATTACAATTACTCTTTTCAATAATTCTATTACATTCGTTATTAATTATATCACTATTCCATTTTGGTACACGTGCAATTAAATTTTGAAAAGTCATTAAATATTTCTCTTCTTCTTCATTTGTTTTACATAATTTCCATGCCTCGTCAAAAATAGAATTATATCCTTCTATAATTAATGGTGTTAATATACTTACAAGTCTTGCAGACCACTCGTTTCTAGATTCATTTAATGTAGAAAGTGTAAAATCATCCATCTTGTAATTTTATGATATTTATTTCAAAGAGTTACAACGAATTATATTTAATAACACTAATATAAACATTTTTTCGTTATAATATTCTAGTCTTTGTTTATTTAGAATTGATAATAATTCATATTTATTCTTAATTTTAAATTTTTTATCACTTATTAAATTTAATATATCAATTCCATTATATCCCTTTTTATAAATTTTTTCACTTAATTCAATAATATTTATTGTGTTGGTACATGTAAACTTTGCAATATTATCTTGCAAATACTTTAAATTTTTAACATTATATTTATCATTTATATTTTTATAAAAATTATTTTCAATATTATTTATTCTTGGTAAATGAACATATATTTCACAAAATCGAGACAATATAGGTTTTAATATTTTTAATTTATCTTCAACTATTATTATAAATCTTGTAGAATGACTAAATTGTTCTATACATCTACGTAATGCAGATTGTGCATCAATTGTTAACTTATCAGCATTACTTAAGATTATTGTTTTAAATATTCCATCATGTAATGATATATTTTTTTTTGAAAAAAATTTAATATCTTCCCTAACAAATTTTATTCCTTTACTATGCGCACACTCAACAAACATAACATAATCTTTATAATCAATAATATCCTTATAATTATTTTTTAAAAAATATTTAACAATTTCCTTTTTTCCTGAACCATTTTCTCCATAAAATAGCAAATGTGGTACAATTTTATTATTTATAAAATGGTCTAATGTGTCATATATAGAATGATGATATTTATATGTCATTAATTGATATAAATACATAATATATTTATATCATTTAAACTCAAACACTATTATTTAATGAATGTGTATATGGATTTTGTTTAAACGCATTTAATAAATTAGGATTTATTCTATCATAATTATTTTTTTCTTCCATATATGACATTGGTTGATCTAATTTACCATAGGTTTGACTTGATGGAGGTATTGCACTAGCATTACTAGGAATCCACATTCTATTATTTTCTCTATCTTTATCGTTTTTAGAAATCAATATATTTTCATGTTGATTGAAAATTTGAGTACCACCTTGGTTAGCTCTATTTTTAACTAACTTTTCTTTTGTCTCATTATTATTTTGATTATAAGCAGTGTCATATGTTGTCATACTATTACTAACACCGTCACCTCCTGCATTACCAACGTAATACATTTGTGTTGTATCTCTTTGATTACCACTTAACTCTTGTGAATTCATAGCATATGAACCTTGATTTTGTGCCTGAACATTATAATACATATCACTATCTTTTACCATTTGTCTATTTGTAGTTCTTAATGTATCATTTGGGTTATTAATATATGATTGTGGAACTTCACTTTTTAAGTCACCATATAATCTAACATTTCCAACAATATTTTCTTTACGTGATGGTCTTAACATATCCATTAATGGTGCAACGACTGCACCTAATGCACCACCAACACCACCAAATTTTCCTTTACTTGAATTAGCGGTCCTGTTATTTTCAGTTATGTTAAATGACTTAATTCCATAATCATTAGGTGTAGCAGGTTGTTCACCTCCAGCATCAGCAATACCAAAATTTTCACTTCCTAATTGAATACGATGTGATTCTCTATAAACAGAATTCCCTAAATTATCTTTATTAGGACCTCTAGCAATACCTTCATAAGGCGAAGAAGTAGTTTCTTTAATATTGCTATGTACAGTTGCTAAGCTTCTAGCAGTTTGAGCTTTTTCCTCCCCCACAGTTGTAAACCAACTGGATTTTCCAGATGTTTCATAAAATCTATCAGGTCTATTTTTTTCAACAAAAGCATGTTGTCCTCTATTTTTAATAAAAGAATTAGCTGGACCTTGATGTCCATCAAGGGTATATGTTATCTTTGGATTTGTTGCTACACGTAATTCATCAACATCTTTTGGCATCCATTTTTCTCTAGACATCATTCCAGAATTAAATCCATTATTACCTTCTGTTCCATATCCTTGGTCTAGACCAGGTCCTACCATTTTTTTATCAAATGGTAATACATTTGATATTTTTTGTCCAGGTACAACTCTAGATTGCATAAAATCATTCATGTTAGGCATACCATTTGCATAATGTAAATTTTCAGATGGTTCAAATAATGGAGCAGTCGTTTTTTTTTGATTGATTAAACTACCTGAACCAATTTTATTATCTAGAATAGATTCAACTTTATCTAAATTAGAATCTTGCATTGTTTTACTTCTATAAAATGGTTGCATATTATTGTGATTAAAATTATTTATATCAATATTATCGCCTGTAAGACTTTGGTGATTACTATTTGTTTTATTTAAATAATTACTGTTTTCAATAAATATAGGTTCAATTAATCTCTTTGAATCAAAAAAGTTATCAGTCGTTTGTTGTCCGGTATATTTTTTGTACATGTCATCCTTATAACTTTTATTATTAATGTCTAAATATTCATCTTGTTGATTTATTAAATCATCATTTACTTGGTCATTATTTAATTTATTTATAACTGAAATATTATTTTCTTCTTGTGTATTTGAAGGTAATCTATCTTGCATACCTTCTCTATAATTTTCATCATTATTTGGACTTTGATTATTAGATATTATGTATAATCCTCCAAGAGCGACTAAAGGTATTGCCAATTCCATTATATAATTGTATATATAATATTTATAATAATTAAATATAAATATAATATTAAATAATATATATAGATGAATAGTGAAATTCAAAAATATATATTAAATTTTTTTATTAAAATGCCACTCAATAGAAAAAAAGAGCGTGAAAAAATATATATTTATAATCCAATAAATGAAGGTTTTTTTAAAAAATTAATATGTTGTTTTCCTCAATGTAACTATAGCAAAAGTAATCTAAAAATAACAAATGATTGTATTTTAAATTCATTAGATTATTTTGATTTAATAATACTTTTTAATATCGATTTTTCAATAGAAAATAAAATAAAAAATTATTTTGATATACTTTCTGAAAAGGGAGAATTATGGATAATATGTTTTCCAATTAGTGAAGTAGAAAAAAGAATGAACAAGAATATATTTGATTTTTCAGAAAAAATGCCTGAAATAAAAAATAAAAATGATGAAATTATGAAAGAAACATTAGAGGTTGTTGAAATGATATTATTTCCAACTAAAAGTGAGCCACCAATTAGTCCAAAATCAAAATCTTTATTAAATTTACAAATTGATAAAGTAGAATCTATGTTAGAAAATTTAGATATCACAAAATATAGCAAATCATCATCATTTATAAACAATAAAATTAAATTTTACACTATTAAAACAAAAAAACCATTATTATTATCTAATTAAAATTTATTATTCATATTATAATAATCTTTTTCTAACATTCTTGTATTTAAATTATTATGAAATGGTATACATGTATTTTCTTGTGGATTTAAAAATAAAATATCTGGTCTGTATTGTTGCATATCTCTAAATTCCCATGCTGGAGTAGTTGTTCTTGATTGTTGAACTGTTTTTTGATAAACAGGATAATTAGGAGTAATTTTATTATATTTACTCCATTCTTTGTTATTCGTAAAACAATCTCTACTTAATTTACCATTTAGTCCACGTAAGTCATTGTCTATTAAAATAGCATGTTGATTCCAATTAGCGCCCCATTTTTGTAATCTTGTATATGGATCTTCAACAAATGCCATATCTATACCATTACCTGGTACATTTAACATATATCGTCCAGTATATGTTTGTTCTTGCATTTGTTTTTGAATTCTACATTTGTCGTCGTGAAATCTTGTAAATGACATTCTTATTATAAAATGATATAATATTTTATTAAATATATTTTATCATTTACCAATTCGGGCGTTGGTTATGTTTAATAACTAATGGTTCAGGAAGTTGTAATGGTAATTTTTCAAAAAATGTTAAGTTATCTAAATGATTTATACTTGGTTTTACTGGTGGTCTTGGTTTTACTAAATTAGTTGAATTAATACCAAATAAAAAAGATTCAACTTCAACTGAATTATTACATAGTTTGTTACGAGGTATGCTTGGCGGATTTAATCCATATGTTGGTAAATTGGTTGTATATGCTTCACCCCATTGTGAATGTACATTTGTATTGTATTTATAATTATCTGAAAATTCTCTCTGTTGTATACAATAATTGTTTGCAGTATTTTTATTTCTAGTAGAAGCCATTATTTTATATAAATATTTTATAATTTATATAAAAATTTATTATTCAAATATAATTTGATTTTCAAATAGAGTCCATTCTTCCTCGGATATATTTATTTTTTTCAGTGCCTTTTTAATAAATTCACTAAATAAATCAAAATTTTCAAATGAATACAAAATAAAACATGCATTTTCTTTATTTAAATAAGTATATTTTTGCTGGATTTTTGTTAATATTTTATTAAGTCCATCATAATTTTTAAGTAATTTATAAATTTCTTCTTGTTTATTTTTTATTATTTCATCCTTAAATTCATCTAATAAAAAGAAATCTAAAAACTGATTTCTATATTCGTCATCATCATCTTTTTCTTTGTAATTAAATTTTATTTCAAAGTTAATCATAATATGAAATAAAGTTTATTTTTAAGTAGTATTTATACATTTTTATCTCTTTCTAATTCTCGTGAAGCCACACCACCTCTTACCCATCCTTGAGAAGCAACACCTTCTACTATATGTTTAGGGTCTGTTACAGTATTTTGAATAGATGGAATCAGAGGATAATTACTATATTTCATATAAGATTGTTCTGACAATTGATTAGTAGATTTTTTGTTTACATTTTGTTCACCTTGTAAAATAAAAGTTTCTTGATTTACATCTACATTACCTTTTCCTAAATAAGGTACTGTTAAATATGGACGTTGCAATAAAGATAACTTACAAGCAGATGTTGTAGGTATTTTTCCTACTGTTAAAAATGAATTTTCATCAATATTACAACCACCAAGACCAACACTATGTGAACCGCTATAATTTACATTAGGTTGTTGTGTTGCAAACATAATTGGTTTTTTCATATTACAATCTTGAACAAAATAATTTGTTAACATATAATTATTATTTTTAACATTTTGTATATCTGATTGATTTAAACTACATAAATCAGTTCCTATTCTAGACATACGGTCAAATGTGAAATTATGTGAACTAGCCATATATATACAATGTATATTTTTTATTTTTTATTTTATTGTATAAATTTTTCATTTTTATTAATAAAGATATTATCCTTAACTGTTGCAGAATCTCCACCAGTTAAAAACATAATAGTATTTTTATCGTAATCTGGTGTTTTATAAAAATTTCTAACACTTCTATCCAAGCTAAAATTATTTTCTAAATCATTTGTAATTATTATATTATTCTTTAATTCACTATTTGTTCTAACAGTATCCATTAACGCATCATTATTTATTTCGATGTTATTATTTTTCTTAATTTTCTTTTCGGCACCAACACTATCACTTAATAAATGATTTTCTAATGGATTTCTATTATCTACATATTCTTTTTTATTTATTGATAATTCATTTCCTTTCCACGGTAACATATTTGTATAATTTTCTTTTTTAGAATCTTGTATATTTTTAGTTTTTTTTTCATATTCTGTTTCTGTATACATATTTACACCGTTCCCATTTAAAATTTTTCTATTATAAACATAGGTCAATACACATAATACTGCAAGACCAATAATTAATATACTCATTTTTCTAAATAACAATAGTCCTAAAATTGTTAAAATAATAACTAGTCTACATAATGTATTCATCTTTTCAGTATATGTCATATTTGGTGTTGGCCATAGTTCAGTTAGATAATTTTTATCAAATAAAATTTTAGGGTCTTCTAACCAATATATTGTAGTCATATATATTTTAACTTATATTTATTTTTTACCTTTTTTCTTTTTTTTCTTTTTAATTTTTTCAGGTTTAACTTGTTTTTTTTCTTCTTCTTCTTCTTGCTGTATCAGTTCCATTAACTCTCTATCTCTTTTTTCTTGCTCTTCTGGTGATATTTGTTCAAATTGTTTTTTAAGAGCCTCTAATTGTTCGTTCATTGTTTTTTTCTCTTCGGCTTTTTGTCTTGCTTTTTCTCTTACTTGTTGCTTTTTTTCTTCCATTTTCTGCATACGCTCAAATGCAGCCATATTAAATTTTGCTTTTTTTCCCATACCTGGAATATTCATATTTTTGAGCATATCTTGTATATTATCAAGTCCGGGCATATCTTTCATTTTTTTCATAAGTTCACTTGCTTCATTCATTAATTCACTTTCTTTTATATCACCTGCTTTAATCTTACTATCTAATTTTCCACCAACTTTTTTAACTAATGACATTAATTTTGAAGGATTTTTAAATAGTTTTTTAAATATGTCTTCTTCAGAACTTATATTGTTCATATCTATATCCATTTCTGCAGCTGTTTCTTCAGCAATTTCTGTTGCTAATTTGCCTAATTTACCTTCCATCATTGATGAAATATGTTTATGTATATCATCTGCATTTGGTAAATCGCTCTTATCAAACATATTACGGGGTTTTTTTTCTTTTTTAGTTTCTTGTTCATCATTGTCCGTACTGATATTTTCATCTTTATCTACATTTTCATCTACGTCTTCATCCTCATTTAATCCCATACTTTCAAATAAACTTGACATGTCTCCTATTGTTTTTTCCAATTTATCACGAAATTCATCTTCGTTTATGGCCTCAAATAATTTTGCAGTATCACCAAAACTTTCATCCGACTTTACATGTGATACTACTGAAAATAACACTAATTGTAAATATTTCCATATTTTTTCTTTTATTCCATCACTTATACCATCTAAATTCCATAATTCTACAAAATCTATTCCTGGTAATAATTCTTTTTTATTTTCTTCTGTTTTTTCAAATAATTCTTCATTTTCATATAAAATATCAAAAAATTTTTCAGGAAATTCTTTCATTACATGCTCAAACAAGAAATTATATTTTAATTCATCATTTTCATAATAACTATTAATAACATTTTCATATTCATTAAATGATGTTTTTAAATCAACAATAAAATCATTTATTAATTTTTCAAATTCTTTACTATATTTATTATCACTTTCCTCACTAGGTATTTTTTCATTAAAATATTTTTTTTCAGAATTATCATCTTCTTTATTGGACACTTTTTCAAAATTATCATTTTCTAATGACATAATTTTATATTATTCTATATTTTTAAATTATATAAATAACATATTATATAATTAAAATATTAACCGTAATAAATATGCTTTTCTCCTGAACTCCAATATAAATCAGATAATTTGATTAAATTTGTAATATATTTTAGTGATGATTCTTTATCTTTTTTATTCATATTATTTACTCTAGCACGCATAATTTCTATTGTGTCTAGTGTTAGTTGAACATTTTTTCCTAGATTTCTTACATCATGTGTATAATCTTTTGTCATTAAAAATGCATTACATTCGTCTACATTATTGTTTAACATAACATCTTTATACGGTATTGTAATATAACGATGCCATATAGAAATTAGTAATTTTGGATTTGTTTTTTTGACCATTACTGCTAAATTTTTAGCTTGCGGTATTGTTTTTTCATCAGGAAAAACTTTGTATATATCATCACAAAACTGAAAAAACTGGTCATTAAAAGTTTTCATAAATATAGAGTTATTTATTGTTGGCATATTGTACTATATTTATCAATATCTTTAATATACTTTACTTATAAAATTGATTTAATTTTAATTAATTTTATTAATATAAAATGAATAAAATGTTAGAATTTTATATAAAAAATAGAAAAAAATATACTTGCAATACTTTTACCTTTCTTTATCATGAAATAAATAAAAATAAAAATAAATTATAATTTCCATAATTTTAATATTTCTTCATCTTGAATGTAATCTTCAATCTTTTCTTTATCTAAAAGAACAGCACTTTTACTATTTACACTTCTTTTATCGTTAAAAGAAGTGTTGCAATTATGTGTTAAAGCAATAATAGTTTTCAGTGAATCTAAATGTAAAACTGGAAGATTATAATCTTTCAAAAAATACTTTTCTTCGGCATTTTTATCTTCATCATTATATTTGGTTATTTTGAGTAAATCTTTTTTAAATGCTAGGGAACCTGTACAAGCATGATTATTTGATAGTGGTCCTAAAATTGTAATTGAATCATACTCTTTAAAATAAACATATAATCTACTAATTCCAACACAATATATTTTAGGATTTTCTAATAATTTATTTACTGCATGTGATATTCTAGTAGAAGGATAATAATCATCATCATCCATATTTATAATAATATCTCCTGTTGCATATTGATTACAAATATTTCTTTTTAAACCTATGTTCATTTTTTCATTATATTTATAATATTTTATTGTAGGTAAATCTCTAGTTTTTCTTGCTAGATTTAATATATCTTCAATTTCTTCTTGTCCATCATTTACAATAATCCATTCTATTTTATCTTTTGGATACTCTTGCCATTCCACACATTTAATAGCAATATTAAAATACTCACGTCGATTATACGTAGGCGTGCATATACTTACAAAAGGTAAATCACTCATTATATTTATTATATATTATATTTTGTAATTATATACGAGGTGTAGGTAGTGGTAAATCTTTATTTCTAGATTCCACTAATTTTTCTAACATATTTTCATCTGTACTTATTTTATCAGGTGTATATGTATCTGGTGGAGTATTCAAATATGAATTATAATCTATAGATGCATAATTATAAATTTGAGTCATTCCAGCATTACCATCTTTTGCACTAAATTCTGAAGACGGAGTATCCAAAAAACTGTAAAAATCAGACATTATATTATCATTCGCTGAACAAAAAGCATATGGACTTGGTTCATTATTACTAGAAGCGTTGTCGTTTTCTTTTAAATCAATAAATTCATGAATTTCATTTCCAAATAATATTCTGCTTCCATAACTTTCTAATAATAATGCAGGAACTTTATCTATAGAATTACTAATCTCATATTCATCACCATTTCTTAATTTTACAAATAATTTTTCATTTTTAATATATCTGTTATCTAAAGATATATAACTAAATTCATCTTTTAATAATGATTTTGATAGTCTATTTATTATTTTATTTGAATGAGAACAATGATTACTATAATACAAAATATTCATATAATTATTAAATTTATATTTTTGTAATTAGATGTACGAATTTTATTAATTTTATTATTTAATAAAATTGAATAATGAATTAAATAATAATGATTATATATAAATATGGAGCCAACATTAAAAAATATTTCAGACAGTAATGGTGTATTAGAATTTACTCTTAGTGATATAGATGTGAGTATTGCAAATTCTTTACGTAGAATTATAATTTCAGATATACCTAGTTATGTATTTAGAACGTCACCATATGAAAAAAATGATGCAATAATTGATATTAATACAACACGTTTTAATAATGAGATTTTAAAACAACGTTTAAGTTGCATACCCATACATATTAAAGACCCTAAATTTCCTTATGAAACATATCAAATTGAAATAGAAAAAAAAAATGAATCAAGTAAAATTGAGTATGTTACAACAGAAGATTTTAAAATTAAAAATATATTAAACAATGAATATTTATCCAGAGAAGAACAACAAAAAATCTTTCCAGCAGATTCAATAACAAAAAAATATATTGAATTTGCAAGATTAAGACCTTTAATTTCTGATGAAATTCCTGGTGAAGCTCTCAAACTTCAGTGTAAACTTTCTAAATGTACTGCAAGTGATGATTATATGTTTAATATTGTTTCAGTTTGTAGTTATGGTAATACAAATGATACTAGTGAAGCTGAAAAACAATGGAATATACAAGAAAAAAAACTAAAAGATTACGATGACAAAGATATACAAAATATGTATAATAATTTTATGATTTTAGATGCTAAAAAATATTTTATTAAAAATAGCTTCGATTTTATGATTGAAACAGTTGGTATATATACAAATTATGAAATCATTAAAATAGGTTGTCAACAACTTATTAATAAATTAAATACTATAATACAATTAATAGAAGATGATAATATAAAAATTAATAAAAGTGATAACACAAATAATAATTCTTATGATATAGTTCTAGAAAATGAAGATTATACAATTGGAAAACCTATTGAGTATATATTACATACTAAATATTACGAAGATGAAAAAAATAAAAAAATAGGATATTGTGGTTTTATAAAAAAACATCCACATGATACATATAGTATAATAAGAATAATTTATTTGAATGATGTTAATGATACATTTGTAAAAAATGATATAAAAATATCTTGTTTGAACTTAATTGAAATCTATAATAAAATTAAATCATTATTTTTATAAAATTATTGCGTTAAAAATTTTATATAAGTAAAGTATATGGTTTCTCAAATATTTAAATCCGAAATAAATAATGAATTATTATGGATATTATTGAATTGTATATGTGAAAAAAAAAATGAATATTATTTAATAAATAAAGAAAGTTTTAAAAGAGGCTGTATATTTAGCAATAAAATTAATGATTTTTATGAAGAATTAAAACCATATTATCATGAATCAAAGAAACATTATATTGAAAATGCTAATACTTACAAACAATTTCTAACTGTTGTTAGACAATTTTGTAGACAAAATAATATTTTATTTAGATCTGAAATAAAATATATGAAATCTACATATGAAATTATCTATTATATTTACTATAATCCACAATTATAAATATTGATTAATTGATTTTTTTAAAATTAGTGATATATTTAAATCACCATTAATGCATTCATCCACTGATAATCTTGAAAACCAATTATATTTAACTCTTTCTATTATTTCTTTAGATGGTAAATATACTCCAAGTATAGTCTTATCAAAAGTTATAGGTTTTTCTGAAAATAAAGTCTCAATAGATACAATTTCATTATTTGATGTTTTTTCTCCAATTAATTTACCATTAATTAATGTCATTCTATTTTCACTTATTTTTTCATACAACAATTTATCTAGTGTCCCTTTAAAGTTAACTTCATTTGTACAATTATTATGAATTACAATTTCTATATTTTTTATTAATTCTTTTATAGTTTCATTTTCTTTTGTTGCACCAATAAATTTATATGATGGAAACAATTGTGTACTATTAGAAACACTATTATCTGTTATTGTATCTATGCAAAATGGTAGATTTTCATTATTTTTATAGAAAGTTATTAGATTTTTGTAACAAACAAAGCTATATGGTACAAACATACCTCCATAAGTATATAATAGTTTCATAAATGCTAATGTGCGCATATAATCTATAATTGGTTCACTTATCTTGGTCATATCAATATTCCATGTTGGTAATAATTTTTCAAAGCTGTCGTCATCTATTATACAAACATGAAATGAATCACCACATCTATCAATTATACTTTTAATACATAAATAAATGTACGGTTGATTTATATTTTCATTTGTTCTTGAATAAAAATCATTCCATTGTCTTGAATTTTTTTTATAAGGTATATGTATCCATAATATTGGTTTTTTGATTTTATGACTAGTTATTTCATGTAATAAGTAATCATTGATTAATAAATTATTGTTTTCTAAATTAGATTTATTTTCATTTAATTTATAATTATTATAAATTGAACCAATTACATATAACGATAATAATGCAACACTTACTTTAATTACGTTTGAATTCATTATATTCTTCATATATATAATATGAAGGATATAATTTTTTATATAGAATTTATTTATTTGTTAATCTTTGTAAACGACTCATAAAAATATCATTATTTTTTTCAGCTAATTCCTGCTTTTCAAGTAATTGATATGCAATACGATTTGCATATTCTTCTTCTGTTTGTCTTTTATTATTTAAAATATTTTGTGATTTTTCTTGTGATAACATCTCAATATTTTGCTTTCTATTATTAGTATATTCTTGAACATTTGCAAATTTTTGTATTTTATTATAATCATCATTATTTACAGGAATTAAAGTTTCTGTATGTGCTGTTTTTAAATCTTCAAATGGTAATTTACTAAATATATCAGTATTTCCATAATATGTTTGCTTAGACCTGTCTAATGATGAACCTCCAGTGGATAAATTTAATGTTATATCCTGAACACCTTGATAAGGCACCATTTGTTTTAATTTTTTTTTTCTATTTTCAATTTCATTATGCATATGACTAGTTGATTTTATATTTTCATCGGTTTTTTCAATTGTAGAATTTTTTAACCATTCATTATAACCATTATCATGTCTTTCATCTTGTACTCTTAATTCTTCAAATGTTTTATTAAACCAACTTGAAAATTCACTTGCATTTTTAAACATATTGTCGAAATTATTTTCTCGTTTTTCTTCAATATGATCACTATAATTGTCACTGTATTCTTTTCTAGATTTTTGTTTAAATTCAAACATTTGATATAAAACTTTATATGCTTTCGAAAAAAATAAAAAATATTCCTTTTTAAGATTACTTACGTCTGGATGTAGTTTTAATACTTTCTTTTTTGCCATTTTTAAATCATATTCGTTAAAATCATGCTTTACTTGAAATAAATTTAATATATCATTTAAATTGTAATTTTCAATATTGAAATCAATGTCCATATAACATATTTCCAGATATTAATATTATAATTCATACAAAATGTCCATACATCTACCGAAAAAACTATTTAATTCATTACTATTTGTACCACTAACTGCATCAACTGGAACATATGATTCATTTCCTTTTTCATAACATAAAATTGTAGGAACTCCATTAACCATTTTTTTTGATTTTAAAAATGCATATAAGTCAATACTTTCATCAATGTCTATTTTTAAACATTCTACATTTTCAGGCATTTCACTAAATTTTTTATTAACATAATTTTCAATTAGTTTACAAGGTTTACACCAGTCAGCACCAAATTTTAAAATAATTAGTCCTTTATTTTCTTTTAATTTTTCTAAAAATACTTGTCGATTCATTGTTTATTCTAATACAATATTTTTAAATATATTTATAACATGATAAATATATTTAATAGCTCCCATCGAGACTTGAACTCGAGACCTTTTGCTTACAAGGCAAACGCTCTACCACTGAGCTATAGGAGCGGACGTTTGTTTTTTTATGTACATATTCGCATTTTGAGCGTAATATATTTTTTTAATTAGGATAAAATTCCTAAGTTATAATATAATTCGTAATTGGCTTAATGCCTAGTATATGGTATAATTTTTTTTTTAGTACAATTACGAATTATAAATCACTTAATTTAGTCATGAAAAGATTAAAAATATAATATGTACTTGCAAAGATAAAACTTTTTACTAAATATCCTTGCAGATTCATTTTACCATCTTCTTTAAATCCAAATGTAAAAAACTTGTGAAAATACTTATTTGTAACCGGTAATAAGAATATAAAATATAAAATTGCAATAAAAATAGGAACTTGTAATTCTTTATATATTTGTTCTAGACTATCTTCTTTATTTCTTTCTCTTCTTTTTTTATCTTGCAATTCTTCTAAATCAATCATTTCATCCATATAATCTTTTTTATTATTTGGAATATAATCTGGCAATGCTTGATTATCATTCGTTATTTGCGTTATATTCATAGGAATATCTCTATTTGGTAAACCTAATGAACCTGATTCTCTTGCTCTTTCTAATACACTATTAATGTTTGCTGCATTATCTAGTTGTTGAACTTGTGTTGGCTGTGCCATCATTTGTTGTTGATTCATTTCTTGTGCTACAATTTGTTGGTTCATATTTTGAGGAACCACTTGTTGCTGAGGCGGTTGTGCTTGAATATTTGGTTTTTCAATTTGAGTCATTGTAATATTATTTACAGATTGTGCATTATTATTTGGTAATTCACTAATACTTGTAGTATCCATAATATTGTATTAGAAAGCTCTAAAATAGTATTTACGCAATAGTTACAATTTGCTTAGTTTTATCATTACAACCAGTTGATTTTAATTTATATTTGTAACACTTATTATCATTTTTAAATATTTTATCATTAATTTCTTTTTCCCCTACTGCTTTAAATTCAATACATGTTTTTTCACTACATACTTGTCTAAACATTGTTGCAAGTCCAAGACCAATAATAATAGAAATTATGTATTTTCCTTCTTTAGAGTTAATGATTTGTTTAATTTTCATATACTATATCTAAATATAATTGTTTTTATTCTTGTATCGGAATTTGAAAAATCTCATCTTCATCGTCAGGACATTCAATTACTTCTTTTTCATATTTGAAACAATTATTTGCTTTATCTTGTAAAATGTATCTATTTATTGTATCAGGCGAAGGATAAATATGAATTATTTTAGGTTCTACACCCATAATATAAACAAAAAACATACCAATAGCAAAGCTAATTAATAAAATTGGAAAGGATATCAACTTTAACATATATATTATTAATATCTTAAAATTTTAAAATTATTATATATTTACAACTTTTCTAAATATATATTCTTGTTCATTTTCCCATTCAGGTAACCCTGTAATATTATTGTTACTTATTTTTTGTCTGGCATCTTGGTAATTCTTCACTTTAGACAAAATATATAACTGTCTTTCACGTTCTTTTTCATCAATTTGTTCTTGAGTTAATTTTCCTTTGTAACGAAAAATTAAGAACGTTGCTAATATAAAAAAAAAAAATATAAATAATCCAATATTGTATATTTGATTATAATAATTCATTCTAATACTATGACAATTTTTAAGTAATTCACGTAAGAAATACTGTGTGCCATTTTCTATTAAAATAGGTTTTCCAATATTATTCATATATTATATGTTAGTATAATCGAAAAATTAATTTTACTAAATTAATATATGGATACAGGAATATTATCAATAAGTCTTTTAGCAGCATGGTCATTAATATATTTTATAGTAAAATCATTTTTTGATTCTGATGTATATAAAACTGATAAAGAAACGGGAAATGTAATACGTGATAATGAAGGTAAAAAAATAATAAAATTTTCTAAAAATGCAATACAAAATGTACTACTAATTATTTATATTGTTATATTATTTTTCTTTCAAATTATGGCAAGTATATTTGGATACAATAGTATGGTTGAAGAAGATAATAAAAAAGCAGAAGAAAAATTAAATACAACACTTCCTCAACCTGATACATCTAAAAAATTACCAGAAGTGTTATTATCAACACTTTTACCATGGACAATAATGTTTGTAAGCTTAGTTGCTTTACTAAAAGTATTTCCAGGATGGAAATTACCGTTTTCAAATACTTTTGGTTATTTAATCGTTAAATTACTAGGTATAAGTGGTATTATGAATAAACTAATTATTTCATATGATGAACTTGGTAATAGCGATGAAGCAGAAACAAACGATGAAAATTTTAACAGAGCAATAAGAACTATGAAACCTATAATTAGTAATCCAACATTAATAATTAATGAAATGAGTACTGAAAATTTTGATAATGCTTGGAATATATTAGAAAATGGAAAAATATTAAAAGACGAAGAATTTTTTAATGCTACTTATCAACCACAAAAATTAACTCGTGAATCAACTCGTAGTACATTACAACAATACATTAGTATCAAAGAAAATGTAGCTGAATTCATATGGTATATTTTAGCTGGAGCATTTATTGCATCTTATGTTCAAAATTTAATTATAAATATAGGACCTCCGGTAAGTGATGAACAATTACAACAAGAATATACTGCATCAATAGAAAATAACAATAACGAAAATCCAGGTAAAACATATGTTGACGAAGAGTAATTAAATTATTAAATAATCATATTATTTTCATATTTCCATAATTTTATAGCATCATTCATTGTAATATTTCTCATATTACTTATAACATTCATTTCAAATAAATAAGAAGTTCTCATATTTTGTAAGTCATTTACTGAATACCATACTATATTTTTTAAATTTTGGTCAATATATTCTTGTCGAGAAGGAATTAAAATTACTTGACAATTCATATTAAATTTTACTTTTCTACTATGTATTATATCATTATCATCTAATTGTGATTGAGTTTGTAATAAATCTTCATTGGCTGATATATTTAACTTTTTAAATATATCGTTTCTTATTTTAAATATATTTTCAATGAAAATTTCATTATTATATAATAAATTCATTAATTAATATGTACATTAATTATTAAACTATATTTTTTAATAATTAATATATAATTCTTTGATAAGTAACATAATATAATACACCCAAGTAAGAAAATACTCCTAATAAATATGATAATAGCCAAAATGGAACAACTGTTTTCTCTTTGTAACCAATTCCAAATTGCTTAATACTACCATCATCATTAAATAAAAATGCAGGCTTACTAGCAACAATTGATATATATAAAATTAAAAATACTAAAATAGATATATTATTTATATTATTTCGAATAAAGTTAGTTAACATAATATATATTGTTTTTATTTTTTCATACATAAATAAATTAATATCAAATTATTTCTTGATCTCCATCCTCATTAATATTACCAATATAGTTGTTTTCTAAATCCTCTTCTTTTTGTTTTCTATTTTTTTCATCCATATTTTTGTTATAAACAACATACTCTTTCCTTAAACCTATACCATATTCTCCTAATTTATTTTTTCTAAATAATAATGCAATCTCTTTTTCTTCTTCATTTAATTCATATTTAAATTTTTTAGTTATTTTGTCTTTTTCTTTCTCCTTATCTCTCAATACTCGTTTCATTATTTTTCTTTTATCAATATAACTTTCTTCATATGAATTATTTAATATCTCTAAATAAGATAATAATATATCTTTAACAAATTTTTTATTACTTGATTTATTATTTTTTAAATATAAATAAAATACATAAATAATACTAAAATAAAAAATATCTTGAATCAACTTTATATCAAATAAACTATTTTTGCTATCGAAATAAGGTATTTTTCTTAAAAATTGCAATAATTCTAATGATTCTTGTACTATGGATTCAAATTCTTGTTTTATTGTCTCATTACCAATATATGTATGTATATGATAGTAGTAATTATCAATATTCTTTTTTATCTGTAATACATGTAATTTATTAAGATTCCAATGACCTGGTATGCGTTTATCTTTAAAGGAAATATTATTTATAATCATACTAGGAAATATAACACCAGTTTCTTCAACAATATTTATCATATAATTAATATAATTAAACATATTGCTCTTATTTTCATCAAATTTTAAACAAACATCAATGTATTCAAATAATTTATTTTTATCATCTTCTGATTTTTTTAATGATAAAACGTCAATTATTCTCTTTTTATAATCCAAAATATAATTATTTAAATATTCTCTAATTGATAATATTTCTTTTTTAATATTTTTTTTGTCTTCTTCTTTAATTTTAATGTTATATACATCAATTAATCTATAAAGTTTATTTTTTAGATCTTTCATTGAAAAATCATTGTTTTTTTCATTAGAATATAATGTTTTAATGTCTTGTAATTCTCCTCTAAATAACTCAATTTTATTCACAATATTATCATTAAAAGTATAATTTATTAATTTATTTTTATAAAGATTACTTAATTGACTTATACTTTCTATTAAACTATTTTTACGTAATAAATTATTTATTGTTACTTCTTCTAATGTATCAGATATTGTTGGATATACAAACTTTGTATTAATATCAATACTTAACAGCTTTGCTTTCACATAATTTTCTATTGCTAAAATAACTTTATTATTTGAATTTACATAATTATGTAAATTATAAATATGATTATTCTTGACTTGAAAATAACTAAAAGAATTATTTATATTATCATCGACACAACATGCGTTTTCTAAATATGGTTCATCATATACATTTTTTAATAAAGGATTTTCTTTTCTAATAATTTCATTAATATGAAAAATTAAATCATAAGATAGTATCATATTTTTGGATTTTATTATTGTTAATGTATCTAAGATTGATATATTATTATCATTAATATTATCTTTTATTTGTTGACTAATATTTACTTGTGTTTTCATTTTAAATTCAGTTAATGGAGGATGAAATAATGAATATTCATTTGTATTTTTGATTTCATTTTCACTAATCTTTATTTTTTTTAATGAATTTCTTTTTCTTTGAATAACTTCTTTTATTTCTGGAATAATATATTTTTCTATTATTTTTCTAATATTATCAGCAATAAAAGCTGTTTTTAACTTTTCAATATTGTAATTCATTTTTTTTTCATGACTCTTTATCACGCATGATATAAATTGTATACTTGAATTATCATTTAAGTCAAATAAAGGATAACCCACCAAAGATATAGTACATCCTGGACTAGTTCTTTTTAAATTTAGGTTTGGATAAAGAAGTTGGAGAGAAATTAAAAACATAGAAACTGTCAATAAAAATAAAGTAAAATTAAAACTACCTTCTAATTCTTTATCAGTTTTTTGTATTTTTTTCTCAACAATTATATTTACTTTTTGAAGAATAAATTGTTTTAAATTTCCTAATTCTATTTTTAATACTTTTTCTAAAATACTTGTTGTAGATTTAATAAATGTAATCTCTTTAGACTCTTGTTCTATTTGTATATCACTTTCCTTTCCGACATTTTCATCTTTGTTTTTAATATTTATTATTTCATCAATTATAAAATCGATTTCTTGATTATTAGTTTCTATATCAAAATCTTCGTTTTCATCAACAATAACATCATTTGTAACAACTTTAAATCCTTGTTCATCATATCCTTCACTTTCATCAAAATCTCTATCTCTAATTACGTAACCTGAATATTCATCTATTACTTTATTATCTTCATTTCTACCTTGTTTATCACATAATTCATATAAAATTTTTTTATAATTATTTTTATTAATATATGCTTCAGCTAATAAAGAAAAAAAGGTAGGAAGTAATTCAACATTACTATCTATACAATAATAATAATATTTATCTTCGTTATTATATGCAGAACGTGTATATTTATTTTTAAAAAGTAACAAAAATTCGTATCTTTCGTTTAAATCTTCTATTAAAAATATTTGGTCTAATTTCTTTTTATGAGGTGATATAACTACGGGTACTTCTTCAAAATCATTTGAAATATTAACATATTTTTTGTTATATGATTCAATATTTTTCTTTTTAAAAACTATTAATTTTTCAATAAAATCATTATATTTTTTTTCGTATTCTTCAAAATCATCAATTTGCTTGTAATATTTTTTGAAATATTCGATTTCCATTTCTTTTAATAATTTCTCATTTATTATATTTACTTTTGTGTTTTTACTCACACAAGATAAATCAATAATACTTTCTTCATCAAAGCAATTTATAGAACTATCGCATGCATTTTCTATTAATTTCTCAAATTTATATCCTTTTTGCTTTGTCATTTCTTCATCAAAAATCCACTTCTCTCCATTTCTATTTTCATTTTCATTTTCATTTTTATTTTCATTTTTATTTTTATTTTCATTTTCATTTTTATTTTCATTTCCATTTTCATTTTTATTTTCATTTTTGTTTTCTCTTTTATAATATTCAATATTATCCATTTTATTTTCTATTTCATCATCTACATAATTATATAACACAGCATAATCATTTTCTTTTACTTTTTTTTTACCAGCAATCATTATTTTTGCATATTCTTCAGAACGACTTGGTGATAACCCATTAACATCTTGTAATTTTTTAATAAAATATGATAAAAACTCTTCATCTTTCATTGTATCTTTCTCTTTCTGATAAGCTTTGATAATGTCATATTGTGTATCATCTAATTTTTTATCAAAAAATATTTCTTTATTATTATCATTTTCTAAATCTTTTTTATTGTAATATTTTTTTGATATAACTATAGGATTACATTCTTCTTCTTCAACTTTTTTATCAACTTCATTTTTAATTTGTGATTCAATAATATCTTTATATTCAGGATTTTTTAATTTTATAATTTCTTTTTTCATCATTAATTGTAAATAACTAGAATTATCCAATTGATTCATTAATGTAATAAGTTCACTATTAGATAATTTTTTAAATGAACTAGTCATATCTTCTGAATTTTTTACATTTAAATATAGAGATTTTATTTCTTCCATTTTTTTATAATCCATATTTGGAGTCAAAAATAATACTGAATTATTTTTATCGAATGATGATAATTTTAATGATTTATTGTATTTATTATAATAAGTTCTCTTTTTTTTAAAATTATCAAAATATAAATCTTGTTCTTTTCTAATTGATTCTTTTAGAAATTTATAATTATTTATATATAAATCATCTGTGCTTATTCCGTATGGATGTAATATATTTAAAATCTTAGATATTGATATGGTACTTTCAGTTATTTTTAAATTTTTATATATCTCATTTGTATCAGGTAATATACTTTGTAAATATTTATTAAAATTGTCACTTGATTCATCTACATTATTCCACGTATATTCAATTATATTTTTATTATCAAAATTAATCTGATTATCAGTCGCATCTTGTTGAATAACTTTCATGTTATTAAAAAAATCATTTAAACTAGAATAACTTATTACATCATTTTTACATTTATTATAAATACTAGTTGATTTTAATTTTGGTCTATTTATTTCTGCAAAAACTAATGGAAACATTGTATAAGATAAAATATACATTTCATCATTATTTGTAAGGTTATATAATTTGCTGTTGTATTCATTTAATTTTTTATCATTTAAACTAGGATATTTTAAACCGTCAATGTAAACTTGATTAAAATATTTCTTACTATTTAATCCTTTCGTTTGATACTTATCTAATTCACTATAAATTGTACTCTCAAAATCGCCAAAATTTTTAACAATAGTATTTATTGGAGTATTTACAGTTAATATATGTGTCCCTTCATTATTAATAGGTTGTTTAAATGGAATCGTGTAATTATCATATTTTCTTATATAATATTTATATCTATTGTCGCCAGAAGAAGAATTATAATTTTCATATAAATTATGCTCTTCACTTCTTACATCTGTAAAACTAATGGAAAATACATCTTCACTTATTGCTTCATCTTGTTTAGAATCATATATTTTTTTACTCATTTTTGTTACAGGAATTAACCAGGAAAAATTATTATTTCCATTTAATAATTTATTTAAGACAGGCTTGAAATTTTCATCTTTTTTGTTTAAATTAATTGGATTATAATATTCATCTTTTATTGAAAAATCATTTCGTAATATGATAAATCTATCTACAATAGTATTTACTTTTTTAAAAGATTGAGTATTTCTTTTCTTAAAAGGAATTTTGTTAATAATGTTGTCTACCAAGTCATTTACTTGTACATCAATTCCATATTTTTTTTTGTCTTCTGATAATCTTTCAAATTGTGTTATTTTTCCTAGATTTGTACCAATTTTGTATGTTTCTACTTCTTTTAACTCATTTTCAATCATATTTATATTCTCATCAAAGTCTTGCATATCATTACTTTCAGGTTTTTCTTCTTCTATTTCGCCTTCTTCTAAATTATCTTGTTTTTTAGATTCTTTATTTATTGTTGATTCATTAATCATTTCCAAATTTTCTTCTTTAAATATATCTTCTCTAGTCAATAACTGTGTTTCTTTTTCTAAAAGTTTCTCTTTTGTTGCAGGTGAGTCTCTAATTTCTATTTTTTCAATATTATATTCTTCTGGTATTCCTTGATATCCAAAATCGATATAAATATAATCATCTTCTGGATATGTTTTAACTTTAATCATGTCTTCTTCTACATCTACAATTAATCCAACAATTATTCTTGGAACATCACCTCCAAAATAAATATTTATCCATGAATCCACAATCAACTCATTTTGTTTTACATATCCAATATCATTATTTCTGTATAATATATCTATTCTAAGAACACTTTGGTCATTAATATATCCTCTTTCATCTAAAGTTAATATTTCTTGACCGTTTTCATTTAATAATTTCATTTTTTTTTTATCAATATACTCAATTAAGTATTCTTGTTCATGTATATTACTATTAGTGGGTGCATAAATTTTTATAATATCTCCAAGTAATAATTTAGTATTTTCATTATTTATAGACATTACTCTATACATATACTAGATATTATTGTCATAAACGATTTAATAAAAAATTGAATTAAATAAAAGTTAAATATATAACTAAATAAAATGACAGAAATTAACATGGAATTTTCTTGTAAAAGCCTCGAATATAATTCTTTTGAAAAGTTAAATACTATTCATAATATAAATAAAAAACAACTAGATAATTACACGTTATTTGGTTATAATAAAGAAAAATTTACTGAGGATTTACATGATTATAGAAGTCTAATCTTCTATAATAAAAATCTTATTGCATATGGTCCGCCAAAAAGTACAAATTATGACTTATTCAAAAATAATAATAATAATTTTAGTGAAAATATTGATGTAGATTTATTTGTAGAAGGCACAATGATAATGCTTTATTACAACAATTACACAACACAGTGGGAAACAAGCACGCGAGGTAATATTGGTGCAACATGTTCTTTCTTTCAAAATTCATCCAAAAAAACTTTTAGAAATATGTTTGATGAATCATGTAATATGTCTTTTCTAGATATTTCTAAATTAGATAAATCATTATGTTACATATTTGTCATGAATCATCCAGATAATCGTATAGTAAACAAATGTGATATTCCGACACTTCATCTAGTAAAAGTTTATAAAATTAATAATAACGAACAAGAAGAAACATTTGATATACAAGTATTAAAAGAATTAAATTCAATTAAAGAAATGTTTGTAAATACATTGGTCCAATTTCCACAATTAGATTTAAATGATTCAAGTAATAATATTACATATGAGTCTATTGAAGAATTTGTAAATAAATCATCATTCCAAGTAATGGGAGTTATTATTTATGATAAAATTAATGATGTAAGAACAAAAATTAGAAATAATAAATATGAATCAGTACGTAAATTAAGAGGTAATCAACCCAAATTAGATTATAGGTATCTTGAACTAAAGAAAAATAAAAATATAAATAAATATTTGCAATATTTTCCAGAACATAAAGAAAATTTTGATGAATACTGGAACAAAACAAGAGAATTTACCAATGATTTATATAAATATTATGTTGAAACTCATATTACTAAATCAAAAAAAATGGATGATATTCCAAAAGAATTTAAATCACACGCCTATAATTTACATCAGTTTTATTTAAATAATCTAAGACCAAATAAATATAGTATGCAAAAAAATCATGTTATTAATTATGTAAATCAGCTACCTGAAGCTATGTTACTTCATGCATTAAATTATAAAAAAAAACAACCCTCAACACTTAGCATAAAAATCCCTGAAATAAGTATTAATGATAAAATAAGTATACCACTTGCACCTAGAAATAATGTTAATAATGAAAATTTCGAAAGCACACAATCTACACCAAATTAATTAAATAATAAAAATATAAAATAATTATTAAAAAATATTATTATTAATATTTTTTAATTTAAAAAGTTATAAATACATATAGTATATGGGTGGAGGTTTATTAAATTTAATAGCAGCTTCAAATAATAATCCAATATTAAATGGAAATCCAACTAAAACTTTTTTTAAAACAACTTATGCTAAATATACCAATTTTGGTATGCAAAAATTTAGAGTGGATTATGATGGACTTAGAAATCTTCGATTATGTGAAGAAAGTAAATTCACATTTAAAGTACCACGTTATGCAGATTTATTATTAGATACTTATTTAGTGATTTCTTTACCTCATATTTGGAGTCCAATTTATCCTCCTGAGACTGACAAAGATGAGTGGAGACCATATGAGTTTAAATGGATTGAAGACTTAGGTACATCAATTATTCAAGACGTAACAATACGTGTTGGTGGACAAATAATTCAAAAATACTCTGGAAATTATTTACATTCAATTGTTAATAGAGACTATCAATATGAAAAAAAATCAATTCATAATCATATGACAGGAAATATTAATAGTTTAAATGATCCTTCAAACATATTCAGTAGAGTAAATACATATCCAAATGCATATTATACAGGTGAAAATGGTGCTATTCCTTCAATAGATGAAAGAAAATTATATATCCCATTAAATCCGTGGTATATGTTATCTAATAAGCTAGCATTTCCTCTTATTGCACTACAATACAACGAGTTATTTATTGATATTACATTGAGACCAATTAATGATTTATTTAGAATAAGAGATGTAAAAGATGTTGAAAATAACTATCCATATGTTAGACCAAATTTTAATGATGAACATATGGCAATGTATCGTTTTTTACATGCTCCTCCTTCAGAAAGAATATATCAAGAAGACTATGGTGATTTAAGAAGTTTATGGAATGCTGATATTCATTTGATAGCAACATATGGATTTATATCCGATGAAGAAGCTAGAATATTTGCATCTAATGAGCATAAATATTTATTCAAACAAGTTTATGAATATAAATTTGATAATGTAACAGGTAGTAAAAAAGTAGAATTAGCTAGTGGTCATCTTGTATCAAGCTGGACATTTTTCTTTCAACGTAGTGACATAAAATTAAGAAATGAATGGACAAATTATACTAATTGGCCATATAAAAATCAACCACCTGTATTTTTATTTAATTCTCCTATTGAGGGGGAATACAAATACAAGGATTATGGATTAGTAAAAGATTATCCTATTGAAATTGCGCAACCGAATGGCTTTGGTGCAGGGGTTAATCCGGATTCAACAGCAACTCCATGGATGATAACTGGACCATACAATCCAATTTATAATTCAAATATATTAAAAAATTTTGGCATATTACTAGATGGAAATTATAGAGAAGACACATTTTCCCATGAAATATATCAATTTATTGAAAAATATGCTCATTCTAATAGTGGTTTTTACGAAGGTGTATATTATTATAATTTTTGTTTAAATACCGATATTTTTGATAGTCAACCGTCAGGAGCAATAGATATGTCAAAATTTCAAAAAATAGAATTAGAACTTACAACTATTCTTCCTCCATTAGATGAAGCCGCACAAACATTAACTATTTGTGATGATAATGGTGAGGTAATTGGTGTAAATAAACCTACATGGAATATATTTGAATATAATTATGACTTAATTGTATTAGAAGAAAGATATAATATTTTATATTTCTTAGGAGGTAATTGTGGTTTAATATTCTCTAATTAGATTTTTTTATATTTAGGAACTAGGTTATCTTTTCTTTCAAGCGTACTATTTGATGGTACAGGATCATTATCTGTAAACATACCTGTAATTAAATTTTTAGGCGCATAGTCTAAATCATCAAAATAAGGATGAGCGCTTAATTGGATATTTGTCATTGTTGGTTGAATTCCACTGTTAGGAAAATTATCCGTATTTACCATTTGATTAATGATTAATATTTCAGGATTTAATTTTTTTGATAATTCGTATACATCATTTTGATTTTCGCTTGGTTCAATAGAAATCCATGATTTAGGAAGTATTCCTTGCTTTGAACTACGACAATCAACACATGCTTGCACTGTTTTCAAACATAATTCATTATAATCAGGTTTACAATTTGATTCACAGTCAGTACATGAATCATTTAATTTATCAACAGTTGTTAAAAATGATTCTGAAACCTTATTATTTTTTTTTAAGTAACCAAAATAAAATATGGCTAAAAATATTAAAATGATTAAATAAGTAAAACGATTAAATTTCATATACATATAGTTAGAATTTTTATATATATAAATTAATAATTAATTATATACATAAAAAAAGTATATTCTTATATATAAGTATTAATATGGCAAATGACAATGAAAGTGAAACCCCTATTGAAGATAAACAAGGCCCTCCTTCTGATGGAGGAAATTTAATAGCAGATATTATACGTGCTACATTATTTATTGGGGCAGCTGCATATGGTTCAAGTGCATTTATTTATATGTTACATATTTCTAATGAAGAAAAACGTAAAATGAAAGAAGCAAATAAAGATATAAGATTAAATGGTCAAGAATTTAGTGTTCTTTCAGGTTCATATATTTATGGTCCTCCTTATTTTCCAAATAATAAAACAGTAATTAATTTTGACCCAAAAGACCCAAAAGCTGCCAAAACAAGAGAAAATCCTAAAGATTTTTCAGATGTTATAAATTATGAAATTAAAGCTGAAGAACAAAAAACAGCAATTGATACATCTTATAGTGATTCATTAGCAACAAGCAAATTTATGAATGACGCTTGGAATAAAAATTGTCCTAAAAAAATTGATAAATATGGAAAACCCTTTAAAAAAGGTAAATATACACCTAATTCACGTGCAGATACATTACATGACTGGTTATATTATAATAGTACTTTTTGTAATGCAGCAAATTTAAAGACTGGAGCTTATAAAGATGAATCAAATACTTGGGAGGCAGTAACAGCAAATGTTGGTACTAAAGTAATGAATCTTGTTTCTAAATTTATTTTTAAAAATAAAAATGAAGAAAATTTAAATGATGGTCAAATTGCGTATCGAAAAAAGACATTTTACAATCTTTATAAATATATATTTTTTATTTTTGTTGGTACACTTGCTTTTACAAGAAATATTATGAATAAAGTATTACAAAACATTGGCTTTGACAATAATGAATTTGAATATTGGGATAAAACTAAAGAATCATATAAAAAAAATCCTAATGTAAGAATTCCTAAAAAAAATTACGATAGTATTAATTCTAGTCAACGTTATATTGCTAGATTTCAATCGTTAATTGTATTAATATTTGCACTATTTAACAGATCTATTTTTCCTACTATTTTAATGGCTGGATTATTTATAGGTGGAATTGGTAGTATTGTATTTGCATTATATAAATGGAATTTTACAACAATGTTAACTTGGTGGAGTGCAAGCACAGATTATGGACCAGTTGGGTGGTTAATACTATCTATAGTTTCACTTTTATTTTGGTTTCTTGCTATTTATTTAATGTTAATTGTTCCTGGATTTATGGGACAAATAAATTCATTTATAATACCAATTATTATTATTGCAACATTATTTGTGTATCCATTTTCTGATAATACAGAAGTATATGTTAAACATAATAATCCTTTGTATAAATACTTTACAGGAAATTATAGTATTGGAAAGGCATTTAATAATCCAATAGAGAGTAAAAAGGGAAAGCTAAATGATAAAAACCAATGTGTTTCTACATCATGGGATGGTAAAGTTACATTAATGCCTCACGTGCAAAAAGGACCAGAACCTAACGTGAGTAGTACAGAAAAAGATAGTGAAGGAAATTTTAAAATTTTAAACAAAGAAAAAGTTTATACCAAGATTCCAGACGACCCTAATAAAGAACCACATCCATCTAAGTTAATAAGTGATAAAAAATGTTATGAAAAATATATTAAAAAACTATCAGGAAGAGAATATATTCAACATTTAGTTTCTAAAAATTTGCCACTATGGATATCATTGTTAATTCATGATATTGTCAGATTTGTTGATAAAGATACAAGTATACATAAAGTTGCAGATTATAATTTGACTTTAGTTGGTGATCCTAGTTCATCAATGAGCATTAATATGGGTACAATACCATTAATTTATTTTATAGTTGGTAAAGTTTTATCTATTATAAGAAATAGATAAATTAAATTAACTTAACTTTATTTTTTAATTCATCATTTATCTTAGTTTTTTTTAGAAAATTATGATAAATATCTATATTTTTATAAATAAAAGTGTACCGTTCAATATTATCTCCAATTATTTTAGAATTATGTATTGCATCATCTAAGCTACCATAATTAACCGATTTTTCAAAAAGTTTATTATTAGGAATAGGTGGTTGTATTAGTTTGTAATTTTCTTTATTACATTGATAACTTATTAAAAAATCATCAGCTAAAAAACACGCTTTTAAAAATAAATTTATATTTTCATTATTATCAGTCCAGTCTATAGTTAAATAATAATTTGTAAATTTAAATAAAGTTTCAGATAAATCTTTTATATTTAAACAAATAGCAGCATATCCCTGTATAATTTTTATATCTTTGTTAATACTTAATGAAAAAATGTGATAACCAAATATTTTATTTTTTTTATTAATATTTACTAATAAAAATAAATTGGACAATATATTTTTATCATATATAATATCATCATCGACAATACATATATTAGAATCTTGCAAATTATTATTTTTTAAATACTCAATTCCACCTAATAACTTACAAATTGGTCCTTTATCAACTGTGTAATTTAAAACATATTTTTCACAATCAAAATATTTATTTAATTCATTAATTTTATTTTTTAAATTACCATTATCATTTAACTCTTTTTTAAATCTTCTATAATAAACACATACGTTTATAATAATTTTATCAACATTATTATTATTCAAAATATATTTATGAATTATATTTATTAATTTGTTTACTCTTACTGGAGTTGTTGCAAAAGAAATTACATTTA
>CESP01029188.1_pt1 | contig 39217 bp, 46 predicted proteins | sample 531211 | NCBI WGS metagenome assembly CESP01 (sample SAMEA2622074, study PRJEB7988) | marine metagenome | biome: marine biome (ENVO:00000447); feature: surface water layer (ENVO:00002042); material: "saline water (ENVO:00002010), including plankton (ENVO:xxxxxxxx)" | depth 5 m | reverse complement strand
ATGGAGTTTATATGTCTGATTTTGATAAAGAACTAGATACAAGTGGATTAAATTGCCCACTTCCTATTATAAAAGCAAAAAAAGAAATAAATGGTATGGATGCCGGACAAATATTACATATTATTTCTACAGACCCTGGCGCAGTTAAAGACTTTGAATCTTTTGCGAAGCAAACTGGGAATGAACTTATAAATTCAGAAGAAAAAGACAATAAGTTTTATTTTCTCATGAAAAAGAATTAACATTTTTTGAGATTATTATCTTATTTTTTCAGCATACTTGGGGTTTTAAGCTTCATATTCATACTACTGTCTATCAAATTAGTAGTTGGAATAATGCATCCAGACATTGGTAAAGCAGAAGAGAGATACGAAAAGATAGCAGTATTATCTGGTAATGTAGGTAGAGTGCTTAAAGCCTCAGAACTGTTTAAAAGCAAAAATGCTGAATATATTCTTCTCAGTAAAGAGAGCAGGTTAGTTGAAAATTATAGTTCAGAATCCAAGCCTCTTTTTCTATATCAATATTACATAAATGTGCTCGTCAATAATGGAGTAGACCGAAATAGTATCTTGTTGTTTGGTGATAATAGAAATACCTATGAAGAAATTTTATCTTTGTCAAAAGTGTTTAAGAGTAAGTCTTCTAAAATACTTCTTGTCACTGATCGATACCATATCAGTCGGGTACAGGAAATCATAAGGCATTTTAATCTATTAGATAAAATAGATCTTTTTGCGGTGGAGAATAATCCAGAGAAACTAATAACTAAAAGACAAATACAGAATTATATTTTAGAGTACTTTAAATTGCTAAATTTTTATCTTGTTCGTCTTGATATAAACATCATACCACCCAATTAATGGCTAAAAAGTTAATATATATAATGATGATTTTATGAAAAAAATGTATCATGTATTTGGTTATTAGTGAGACATAATGAAATTAAGCGGATCAGAGATTATCATTGAATGCTTGAAACGTGAGGGCGTCAAGTATATTTTTGGGTATCCAGGTGGTGCCGTGTTGCATATCTATGATGCATTATTCAGCTCTGATGAAATAAAGCATGTTCTGGTTCGACATGAGCAGGGAGCTACGCATGCCGCTGATGGATATGCTAGAGCATGCGGTAAACCGGGTGTTGTACTTGTAACATCTGGCCCAGGCATAACTAATTGCGTCACCGGTCTTGCGACAGCTCATATGGATTCGATACCAATGATTGTAATCTCTGGTCAAGTATCAAGGCAATATGTCGGTAGCGATGCATTCCAAGAAGCAGATGCCACGGGTATTACAAGGCCTGTAACTAAACATAATTTTCTCATAGACAGTAGGGAATCTATTGCAGAAGTTTTTAAAAAAGCTTTCAAAATTGCAACAACCGGGAGACCAGGACCTGTTTTAATTGATATACCAAAAGATTTAACTGATCCTAAAGTAAAAATAAAATTTGAATATCCAAAATCTGTGAAATTCAGATCCTATAAACCATCTAACAAAGAATCAATAACTAAAATTGATGAAGCTGCAAAAATACTATGCGAGGCGAAGAAACCGATGATCTACACCGGTGGTGGAGTAATTTTAGGTAATGCACATAAGCATCTCCATTCACTCGTAAAGAAACTCAATTACCCCATCACTAACACTTTGATGGGTTTAGGTGGTTATCCTGCAACAGACCATCAATTCTTGGGGATGCTAGGAATGCACGGAACTTATGAGGCAAATATGGCGATGCATGACTGCGATGTTCTTCTTGCTGTAGGCGCAAGATTTGATGATCGCGTCACTGGTGATACAGCAAAATTTTGTCCATCTGCAAAAATAATTCACATTGATGTTGACCCGTCCTCAATTTCAAAGATCATAAAAGTAGATTTATCTCTAATTGGAGAGACATCATCGATTCTCAAAGAACTCACTAAATCCATTGAGAAATTTAAAAGGAAAATTGACAAAAAAAGTATATCGAAATGGTGGAGTAAAATAGAAAAATGGCGGAAGAGAAAATGCCTTGATTACAAAAAATCAAAAGACATAATAAAACCTCAACAAGTCATAGAGAGCTTGTATAATGTTACAAAAGGGAAAGCGTTCGTGACTTCGGATGTTGGGCAACATCAGATGTGGGCGGCACAATACTATAAGTTTGATAAGCCAAATAGATGGATAAATTCTGGCGGCCTTGGAACGATGGGTTTTGGCTTACCAGCTGCCATGGGTGTTAAGTTAGCTTATCCAAAATCTGAGGTAGTGTGTGTAACTGGTGAGGCTAGTATTCTGATGTGTATTCAAGAGTTGGCGACTTGCCTTCAATATCACCTGCCAATTAAAATAATTAACCTTAACAATAGATACATGGGGATGGTTAGGCAATGGCAAGAGTTTTTCTACGAAGGAAGATATGCAATGTCATATATGGAGGCTCTACCCGATTTTTGTAAATTATCCTCAAGTTTTGGTCATATTGGTATACAAATTGATAAACCCAGTGAACTTGAATCAAAAATGCGTGAGGCCATGAGTCTTAAAAATAGGCTTGTTTTTGTAGATGTAATTACAGACCAGGAAGAGAATGTTTATCCAATGATAAAGAGCGGACAAGCTCATAATGAGATGCACTTATCACCTACAAACGAAGAGACAGAATTAGCATGAATGATGACAGACGTTACATAATATCTGTTTTAGTAGAAAATGAATTCGGTTCTCTCTCGAGAATAGCAGGTCTTTTTTCTGCAAGAGGATATAACATCCACTGTTTGAATGTTGCTCCTACAAATGATGAATCAGTTTCTCGAATGACTATTGTTACTATGTGTAACGAGAATAAAATAAGTCAGCTCATGAAACAATTAGACAAATTGGTTGATGTGGTAAATGTTAAAGATCTCACCGATGAGACGCATATAGAAAGAGAGATGTTGTTATTAAAACTTAAGTGCACAAAAGTTCAGCGAGAAGAGTTGAAAAGACTAGTTGATATTTTTAGGGCAAGAATTATAGATGTCACTAACACTACATATACGGTAGAATTAACAGGTGCTTCAGAAAAAATTTTGGCTTTTGTGAGTTCAATGGGTTCGATTAATATAATAGAGATGGTTAGATCTGGAGCGTTAGGAATCAGCCGTGGTAAAGATAGTCTAGAAAATATAAAGTGAGGGTGAAATGAAAGTTTATTATGACAAAGATGCAAATTTAGAAAATATTCGTAAATTTAATGTATCAATTATTGGTTATGGTTCACAAGGACATGCACATGCCCTAAACCTAAGAGATTCAGGTGTAAAAGTTACTGTTGGGCTAAGAGATGGCTCAGCTAGCGCATCTAGAGTTAAAAATGAGGGCTTGAGTGTACTACCTATAGATTCTGCAGTAAAACAAGCGGATATTGTAATGATTCTGGCCCCCGATGAATATCAAGCGGATCTTTTTAAAAGAGATATTGAACCAAACCTTCAACATCAAGCGATGCTTGCTTTTGCTCATGGCTTCAATATTCACTACAAGCAAATAATTCCTGACTCTAAACACGACGTATTCATGATAGCGCCTAAAAGTCCTGGCCACCTAGTCCGCTCAACTTTTGTCGATGGTAGAGGGGTCCCAACACTTATTGCTATTCAGAATGATTCATCTGGAAATGCTAAGGATACAGCTCTTGCATATGCATCTGCAATTGGCGGTGGCAGAGCAGGGATAATTGAAACATCTTTCAAGGAGGAGACTGAAACCGATTTATTTGGTGAGCAAGCAGTTCTTTGTGGAGGTGTTACTGCTCTGGTAAAAGCTGGTTTCGAGACGTTAGTAGATGCTGGGTATGCCCCAGAAATGGCATATTTTGAATGTTTAAACGAACTTAAACTAATAGTTGATTTAATGTACGAGGGTGGGATGACCGAAATGAGATACTCCATATCCAATACAGCTGAGTATGGTGATTTAACTAAGGGACCTTTTTTGATTGATGAACATGTTAGAAATAAAATGAAAGAAGTATTAAAAGATGTTCAGAACGGCAAATTCGCAAATGAATTTGTCAATGAAATAAAATCTGGTTCAAAAGAATTTGATAGATTGAGAAGAGAGGGATCACAGCATCAAATAGAAGAGACAGGTAAAAGACTGAGAGAAATGATGTCTTGGATGAAAGATACAAAGCTTGTAGATGAGAAAATTAAGTAATGACTGAAAGTAATTCTAGAAGGAAGATCCCAGGTGTTTTTTTACTGCCTAATTTAATCACAACATCGGCGCTATTTAGCGGCTTCTATTCTGTTATAGCTTCAATAAACGGCAACTTCCTAGATGCAGTATTTGCGATTTTAATTGCAATGATATTGGATGGTCTTGATGGCAGAATAGCAAGATTGACAAATACTCAGACATCATTTGGGGCTTACTATGATAGCCTCTCTGATTTATTATGCTTTGGCGTAGCTCCAGCTCTGTTACTGTACCTTTGGAGCTTAAGTAATTTAAATGTCATTGGCTGGCATTGGTCTAAAGTTGCATGGATCTCGTGTTTTATACATGTTGCTTCCGTAGCGCTGAGGCTAGCAAGATTTAACTCAAAACTTATAACATCCGATAAAAAGTATTTCACGGGACTAGCAAGTCCGGCCTCTGCCGCAGTAGTGAGCTGTTATGTGTGGGTGATTGAAGCCAGTGGTACTAATGTGGAGAATTTTTCATGGACGAGTCTTGCTTTAATACTCACTCTCTCATTTTTAATGGTTAGTAATATAACTTATTACAGTTTCAAAGATATAAGCATCAGACAGAAAGTACCACATATTTCTCTTTTCTTAATCGTTCTTGCTTTATCTTTTATTTCTTTTGACCCACCACTAGTCCTCCTCTCATTTTTTGCATTTTATGGCTTATCCGGTCCTGTTCTACTATTATCGAGATTAATTAAGAAAAAAATGCTGCTTTCTAGAGAGAAAAAACTTTTATAAATCCAATAAACCTTGCAATATATCAATTTCAAGATATTATATTTTCTATGGAATTTTATTTAGTAAAATTCAATCTTTTCACAAACTTAGGGCTGCTGTCGCTATAACGACTTGCGGTACCTGTCTTTTTATAAAAATACTGCAAAATGAATGATGAAAATTTAATAATTTTTGATACTACTTTAAGAGACGGCGAGCAGAGTCCAGGAGCCTCTATGGATATTGATGAGAAGGTTCAAATAGCATCAGCTCTAGAGAATCTAAAAGTCGATGTTATTGAAGCAGGTTTTCCTATTGCTAGTAAAGGTGACTTTAGTGCAGTTTCCGAGATCGCAAAATCGATCAAAACATCCACGATATGTGCGCTAGCCCGCGCTCTAGAAAAAGATATTTCTGTTGCTGCAGACGCTCTAAAAGATGCATCTAATCCAAGGATACATACATTTATAGCTACATCACCAATCCACATGGAGAAAAAACTAAAGATGACCCCCTTGGAAGTTATTGAAACAGCAAAAAAAGCAATTACCTTAGCAAAAACTTTTACTAATGATGTTGAGTTTTCACCAGAAGATGCTGGAAGATCTGATTTGAAATTTTTATGTGAGGTAATTTCAGTTGCGATACATGCGGGAGCCACAACTATCAATATACCTGATACTGTAGGTTATAATCTCCCACATCAATTTGGTAAACTTATAGATAACATCATCAATAATGTTAAAAACTCTGATAAAGCAGTTTTTTCTGTTCACTGTCATAATGACCTTGGGCTTGCGGTTGCAAATTCACTTTCTGCAATCATTAATGGAGCAAGACAGGTAGAGTGTACAATTAATGGGCTAGGTGAAAGAGCGGGTAATGCAGCTTTGGAAGAAATTGTAATGACCGTTAGAACTAGAAGAGATATTTTTAATTGTGACACCAAAATAGATACAAAAAATATTCTCAAAACATCTAGGTTAGTATCTGGTATCACAGGCTTTCCAGTTCAACCAAATAAGGCAATTGTTGGAAAGAATGCCTTTGCACATGAGTCCGGAATACATCAAGATGGTATAATTAAATCTAGAGAAACATACGAAATTATGAGAGCAGAAGATATTGGGCTGGTAAGCAATTCACTGGTTTTAGGTAAACATTCAGGTAGGAATGCTTTTAAACAAAAAGTTGAAGATTTAAACATTATGCCAAAAACCTCATCTGAATTTGATGATCTTTTCTATCGTTTCAAAGATCTGGCTGATAAAAAACATGAGATTTTCGATGAGGATATTATTAATCTTGTTTCAAATATGATAGTAAAGCATTCATCAATAAATTTTGATTATATGAATGTCAATACAGAGAGTGGCAAAAAACCACATGCTCATCTTGCCTTAAATATTGATGGAGTGTTAAAGGAAGCTAAATCTGATGGTGATGGTGCTGTAGATGCAGCCTTTAATGCAATCGAGAAGATTGTACAAAGCAAAAGTAAATTATTACTTTATTCAGTGAACAATATTACATCAGGTACAGATGCTCAAGGAGAAGTTACCGTGAGAATTTCTAAGAATAATACTGTTTATAATGGACATGGAGCAGATACGGATATCGTTAAGGCATCTGTCCTTGCGTTAATCAATGCATTAAATAAACTTAAGGAAAACCCAAAGTCTAATTCTCTTAAAAAGAGTGGTATATAGTGAAGTCTAGGTTCGACTATTTAGAAGAAATGAGTATAGATACTAAGTGGCTGAGACGAGCTCAAATGGTGAGCCAAACCTCTTCTCTTGGTAAAGTCACCCTAAGTAATATTAAAAATGAAGCTTCAGAGTGTAATAAATGTATTTTGGCATCTACAAGGGATAATATTGTATTTGGAAGTGGAAATCCAAACTCAAAGTTAATGATAATAGGGGAAGCTCCTGGAAAGGATGAGGATTTAATTGGAGAACCTTTTGTGGGTAGGGCAGGAAAGCTATTAGATGAGATACTATTCTCAATGGGAATCACAAGAGATAATGTATACATTACAAACACAGTTAAATGTAGACCTCCAGAGAATAGAAACCCATCACATGAGGAAATTGAATCTTGCTCGGACTATCTTAATCAACAAATAAAGAGTATTAATCCAACTGTTATAATATTACTTGGCAAAATAGCTGCAAACAGAATGCTCGGAACGGAACAAACAATGAGTGATCTCAGACAAAAAATCTTTACCCACGAGTTAACAAAAATACCAATAATTGTTTTCTACCACCCTGCATATTTACTAAGAAGTCCCTCACAGAAGAAAAATATGTGGGATGATGTCAAATTTACTTTAGAATTTATCAAGAACAATGATTGCACGATTAATTGAGACTATTGAGATTAGAAAAATGACAAATGACGATCTTCGTCAAGTCATAGATATCGAAAATAAATCATATGATTTTCCATGGTCAGAGGCTGTTATTAAGGATTGTCTTGTTAACAATTATGATTGTTATGTAGCAGGACAAGATAACATTTTTGGCTACATGATTTCAAAAATCACCAATTTAGATAGTCATATTCTTAATCTTACAATTGATAGTGATTATCGTGCACAGGGGATAGGTTCTAATCTATTAGATTTAATGATCAAAGAATGCAAGCTATACAAAAGCAACTATATTTATCTAGAGGTTAGGGTTACGAATACTATCGCTCGAAATCTATATCAAAAGTTTGGGTTCAGAAGCATTGGAGTAAGAAAAAATTACTATAGAAATAAATTAGGACGTGAGGATGCTATAGTTTACAGAAGAAACCTCTTAATCTAATCTTCATTTTTAATGGAAATGCTCAGGGCGTGTATTTCTGTTTCCATAAGTTCGCCTAAGCTAGAATACACGAGTTTGTGACGCTCAATTGTGCTTAGACCGTTGAAGCATTTTCCACTTATTGTTAATTTAAAATGACCACCTTTTTTAGCACCTGCGTGCCCAACATGGAGATGACCTTCATCCTCTATTCTAATATAGCTTGGTGATAATAATTTAAGTTTTTCCTCTATTTTTTTGATTCTTTCTTCAGTCATCTCTTATTATATCCATATAACGAATTAAAATAATACATCCATCTAACATCTTTATGATAATATAAGTATAAAGTGCGAAATGGACAATAAATTAATCTTTTCAGGTGTTCAACCGACAGGTGAGATTCATATAGGCAACTATTTGGGAGCAATCTCTCAGTTCGTTAATAATCAAGATAAGTTTGAGTCCATCTACTCTATAGTTGACTTACATGCAATCACCGTTTGGCAAGATCCCAAGACCATTCAATCTCAAATACATCATGTCCTATCTGTCTTTATAGCCGCGGGTCTTAACTGCGAAAAAAACATTATATTCAATCAATCATCTGTGCCTCAACATGCTGAATTAGCATGGCTGCTCGGTTGTACAGCTAGAATTGGTTGGTTAAATAGAATGACACAATTTAAAGACAAAGCAGGTAAAAATAGAGAAAATGCGTCTGTTGGTCTTTACACATATCCTGTATTAATGGCTGCAGACATCCTACTTTACAAAGCCACACATGTCCCCGTTGGAGATGATCAAAAACAACACCTTGAACTAGCTAGAGATATTGCACATAAATTTAACACTGATTATGGACTCAATTTTTTCCCGCTTCCAGAACCAGTAATGAATAAGAATACACGTATTATGAGTTTAAGAGATGGAAATAAGAAAATGAGCAAGTCAGATAGCTCTTCTTACTCAAGGATATTAATGACAGATAGCAACGATGACATTAGAACAAAGATTAAGAAATCAAAAACAGATTCAATGAAAATGCCAAATGATGAATTATCACTCGAAGATAGGCCAGAAATTTCTAATCTGTTGAATATTTTTTCAGCCGTTTCAAAAGAGAGCAAAGAACTTGTTATCGGAAAATTTGCAGGGAAAGAAATTTCAGAATTCAAGTCAGATTTAACAGATATACTAATTGATCTAATAGAACCTATATCAAGTGAAATCAAAAAATTAATTGATGACAAAAGCTTCTTAAATAAAGTCTTACAGGATGGAGCAGATAAAGCAAAATCTATATCGGCTGTGACCATCTCAGAGATTCATGATCTTATGGGTTTGAAGAACTAATGAACATCCCATCATCAAATTTTACTGTTAAAGTAAACGGTGTAGAGGTGGTAGAAATCCCAGAAGATTTATTTATCCCGCCTGATGCACTTCAAGTTATTCTGGAGCAATTTGAGGGACCCTTAGATTTGTTGCTTTACTTAATAAAAAAGCAGAATATAGACATTACTGATATACAAATATTACCTATCACTAATCAATATATAGAATATATAAACATGATGCAAAGAATGCAATTTGAATTAGCATCTGATTATCTTGTTATGGCAGCGACATTAGCAGAAATAAAATCTAGAATGTTAATACCAAATGATACTGATGATAATGAAGAGGATGATCCTAGAGTGGATTTAATAAAACGTTTGATGGAATACCAGAAATATAAAGATCTCTCCTCAGAGCTTGATATGATCCCTAGACTTAATAGAGATAACTTTATTGCCTCTGGTATTTTTAATCAACTAGAAAAAAAACAAGATTTACCGAAGATAAATATAGAGGAGCTTGAACAGGCTTTTTTAGATGTTATGAAAAGAGCCGAGATAAATGCTTCTCATGAGATCAATACCGAGGTTCTATCTGTAAGAGAAAGGATGACCAGAGTACTAGAATTGCTGAATAATAATACTAACACCATATTTACAGATTGCTTTGATATAACTGAGGGCAAGATGGGAGTTGTGGTAACTTTTTTAGCTATTCTAGAGCTAGTAAAAGAGAATATTATTGACTTGTTTCAGAATGAGCCGCTTTCTGTAATCTATTTGAAATTAAAAAATGAGTAAAATAAAAAATATAGAACTTATCATAGAGAGTGCATTGCTAGTTAGCCAAAATCCACTCTCAACGAGAGAGTTAGTTGATTTGTTTGAGTCCAATAAACCTACAAAAAGCGTTATCAAACAAGCTATAGAAACCCTTAATAAATCATATGTAAACAGGTCATTTGAGATCGTAGAGGTGGCGAGTGGGTTTAGAATACAAATAAAAAATGGTTATGACGAATGGTTGGCAAAGTTGGAGAAACAAATATCCTCAAGGTTTTCAAAAGCTTTTTTAGAAACTTTAGTAATTATAGCTTATAAACAGCCAGTGACAAGAGGAGATATAGAGAACATAAGAGGCGTCAGTGTCAATCCACAAATAATAAGAAATATGGTTGAGTATGAGTGGATACGCATTGTTGGGCATAAAGATACACCTGGGAAACCAGAGCTACTTGCAACAACAAAGAAGTTCCTTGATCATTTTAATCTTCGCTCGATTAATGAGTTACCAGAAATAAAAGAGCCAAACGTGTGATTACTCTTTTAATCGGGGCATTAGCATTACCAAATTGCATGGCTTTGTATCACTATTCAGTTGATGTGAGATAATTTCTTCCCATGCAGTTTTGCAAGCGTGTACAGATCCAGGAAGAACAAAAATAAAAGTAGAATTAGACACACCTGCCAAACATCTGGTTTGTAATGATGATGTTTTTATTTGCTCATGAGATATCATTCTAAAAAGTTCTCCAAAACCTTCGATTTCCTTATCAAGTAAAACTTTAATCGCTTCAGGTGTTCCATCTGATCCAGTTATCCCTGTGCCACCACTTGATATTATCACATCTATTTTTTTGTTTACTATGAACTGAGAGACGATTGATCTAATTTCATATATGTTATCTGGCACAATTACTCTTTCAATAATTTTATGACCATCTTGCTCGATGAACTTTTTCAAAAGTTTGCCAGATTTATCTGTTCCAAGTGTCCTCGAATCTGATACTATAACTATTGCAATATTTAGTTTTTTCATAATTTCTACTTTACCATAACCATTGACAAAATAGTAAAATGCTAAGAGTTCAAAAATTCCTTACAGAAATAGGCCTGATATCTAGACGTAAATGCGAGAAACTCATAGAAGCAAGGCAGATAAAAATCAATGGAAAGTATGCAAAGTTAGGAGATAAAGTAACTTACGATGATGTGATTAATATCTTTGGAAAAGAAATTAGATATACGGACAGCCTTCTATCAAAGAAAACGCTCATCATTGCTTACCATAAAAGGATAGGTGAGATTGTATCTAGACATTCTTCTAAAGTTACTAATACTGTTTTTGAACAATTACCTAAAATTAATCAAAGATGGCTAAATATTGGAAGATTAGATGTTGCAACATCTGGGTTAATACTTTTTACAAATAATGGTTTTTTAGCTAATAAATTGATGCATCCATCGTCTCAAATTAAGAGAGTTTACCTAGTTAGTGTAAATAAACCTATTAGTTTTGATCACAGAACAATAATGCTTAATGGTATCGACATTGGTAAAAATCAAACTGGAAGATTTCATGAGATATGTAAGGACAAGAATACAAAAAACCAATACAAAGTTTCTCTTTACACCGGGAAAAACAGGGAAATTCGACGAATTTTTGCTCGACTGGGGTATAAAATTAAATTACTTAAAAGGATTTCTTACGGTCGAATAAAGATTGATAGAATAGCTCTCGGTTCTTATAGTTATTTAAATGATAGCCAAACCAAATCAATTCTTGACTAGAACATATGTAGCACCATCATACCCATCATTTTTCTCTGCAGGCACATATGCCAGAACTTTTTCAGTATTTATAAGGTACCTTCTCACCATGGCTCTCATTGGAGATTTTGAGTCCTTATTATGCAAACCCTTACCATGAATTATTTTTAGAAACTGATGTCTACCATTTTGCTCTTTAAAAAATTGGTTAAGCGCATTTAGTCCGGATAAAGTTGAATCATATTGATGAAGGTCTATTGTTGCGTATGGTTTTTTATGGCTATTGATGTGCTTCAGTTCTTTATACGTTTTATCTCTAACACCCGGCCTTCTAAATTCTGCTGAATATTCTACATCTATTAGCGAATCTAAGCTAATTAGAGTTTCTTCAAAATCATTATACTCATCAGTACCATTGTTTTGACTTTTATCAACATAGATTTTTTCTATATCAATATCCTTGAGTGATTCATTAAAAAGATCTCTAAATTTTTTATTTTCATCATTCATTTTATTCATCAATAATAAGTTATTTTCTAATTATACTATATCTGTTATATTAATTTCTAAATAATGACAATTCTATTATCAAATGATGATGGCTTTAGAGCTCCTGGAATAAAGACTCTTAAAGAGTATCTTAATAACTATGCAATCACTATTGTTGCACCTAACAAAAACGTTAGTGCGTGTAGTAGCTCATTATCTGTAACAAAAAATCTGACGTTGAAAAAACATAATGCATCAGAATTCAGCATTAATGGGACATCTGCAGATTCAGTTCATATCGCAACCAGAGGATTCCTTAAAAATAGAGTAGATCAGGTCATATCTGGTATTAATTTTGGAAGTAATATGGGTGATGATGTGGTTTATTCAGGTACAGTTGCTGGTGCAATAGAGGGAAGATTTTGTAAGTATACTCCAATAGCAATATCTATTGCTAATCGACAGCCTAAGTATCTAGATGACTTGAAGGAAAAATTGGACCTCTTCCTTCCTAAATTCATAGGCGTAAAGATTAAAAATACTATCTTAAATATAAATATTCCAGATATAGAATTTAAGAAAATCAAAGGAGTACGTATTACCATATTAGGATCAAGGAGAGTTTCAAAAAACGCAAAGAAAATATTTAAGAATAAAAAATCATTCTGGTGTATTGGTGATGTTGGCCCATCTATTTCTACTAATAGAGAAACTGATTTTTATGCGATACGTCAAAAGTATATTTCAATAACGCCAATTAGTATTGATATGACAGATCATAAAATTATAAAATCTCTCAAAAAGTATGAAAAATAATAAATATTTAAAAAGTAAATTCATTAATTCGCTTAAAGACAAAGGAATAAAGAATGAGTTTGTTTTAGATGTTCTAGCCACAATACCTAGAGAAGCATTTATTGAGCCGGCCTTGAGAACAAGAGCTTATGACCAGGATGCGTTGCCCATTGGTTGTAGCCAGACTATTTCATCTCCCTACATCGTCGCGAAAATGACTGAGATAATATATGAGACAGATAATATGGGTTCTGTTCTTGAAATAGGGACAGGATGTGGCTATCAAACTGCAATATTATCATCACTTTTTGATGATGTAATTTCTATAGAGAGAATAGAGACGTTACATATCCGCGCAAAGAAAACATTATCATCTTTTAATTTGAAAAATGTTACATTGATACACGGTGATGGGTATGAGGGCTGTCCTCAACAAAGCTATTTTGACGCAATAATTCTAACTGCTGCACCTGATAGAATTCCAGATAAATTACTAGCTCAACTGAATCAAAACGGCAGAATGATACTTCCCCTTCATCACAACGGTTCTCAAAAATTATACAGACTAAAAAAGACTAAAAATGGAATTCATAAAAAAGATATTGATGATGTTCGCTTTGTTCCTATGTTAGAGGGGAAGGTATAGTGTATAGAGAAATAGTTCAGAGAATTATTACCTTCCAATCAAAAGGATTATTATCATTTGTTAGTTTTATTGAGTCCATTTTTTTCCCAATACCTACAGATGTTTTATTAATACCTATGTGTTACTCAAAGCCATTAGAATGGAAAGTTTTGGCATTTATAACAACTACCACCTCCGTTGCAGGCGGAGCAGTCGGATTTTTACTTGGTAGTTTTCTTTTCACAGAGATTTATCCAATAATAGAAGACTTTAATTATATATCAGAATTCAACGATGTGAAAAACTTATTCGAAATACATGGAGCACTAATTATTTTAATTGCAAGTTTTACACCTTTACCATACAAATTATTCACTATTACTGCTGGTTTTTTATCTATCGATTTCATACTATTTTTAATATTCTCTTTCATTGGAAGAGCACTTAGGTTTTATCTAGTTGCATACGTTACTAAAGAGCATGGCATAGTAATACTAGAATACATAAATAGATATTTTTTATATATTGCATTAGTAATAATATCAGCTTATGTTATCTTCAATCTATACAACTAGACCAGCTATTACATTACGATCTTCCTGAAGAAGTACGTTAAAAGTTTTACATGCAGCATCGGTACTCATGAATTCCACACCAACATTACTATTATGTAATTGATTTATTATTTCTGATTTCGGAAGAATTGGTTGTAATCCTGTCCCAATCAATATAATTTCTGGATTATATTTGATAATGTCACTAAGGTCATCTATCACGATGTTATTTATATCTGAGATTGACCATTTTATTACAAAATCTTTTGACACAAAAATATTAAAATCGTATTTACTTTTATCAATGTAAATCGTGTGATTTTCATAGTTTTTAATAATTTTATCCGATGTATTTTTCTGTAATGTAAGGTCCATGATGTGAATTAACTTTAATTAATGATAATATATAATATCTCAGAAAATTAGGTATAGCTATGATAAAAATCGGATTATGTGGATTAGGTACTGTCGGGAAAAGCTTTGTTGAGCATATAGATGAATCTTATAATCTCATTAAAAATAAAATTGGTATTGATTTTGAAATCACAGCGATAGCCGATAGATCTATCAAAAACAAAAAATATAAAGATGGAATAAATATAACAGAAGATGCAATGAGCCTTGTCAATATTAAGGATATTGATGTTATTGTAGAACTCATTGGTAATGTAGACTTGTCATATGATTTGTTGAAACAATCAATTAAAAATAAAAAACATGTAATAACAGCTAATAAAGCATTGATCGCAAAACATGGTGGAGAGCTTTTCAGTCTTGCAAGCAAGCATAATATATTTATTGGCTTTGAAGCATCGGTCGCTGGTGCAATCCCTATCATTCAGACGATTTCAGCTAACTTTTCTAATGAGAGGATAACTTCTATTGCTGGAATTATCAATGGAACAAGTAATTTTATACTACATAAAATGTCAAATAGTAACTGCGATCTCCAATTCGCACTAACAGAAGCGCAGAAACTAGGTTATGCAGAAGCTGATCCATCATTTGACATAAATGGAACAGATGCTGCACATAAAATTTCAATACTAGCCGCATTGGCCTTTGGAATCAAACCTCCTCTTGAACAAACTGATATTGAGGGAATAGAGTCCATAACTAATATGGATATCAGTTATACAAAAGAACTTGGATATATTATCAAGCATGTGGGTGTTACAGAAATTTCCGACGATGTTGTAAACGTAAGCGTTCACCCAGTTTTAGTTGCAAATAATAATATTTTTTCACAGGTCCCTAATGAGATGAATGCAATTGTGGTCAAAGGAGAAAGATTTGGCCAAACCATGTTATATGGCCATGGCGCAGGTGGTAATGCTACAGCATCAGCTGTCATTTCTGATCTAGTGAGTGCGATTAATTTTATTAATTATTCTAAGTCCTCATATACTCAAATGGTAAAAACTGTTGGGGAAAAAAGTTACGACATTGGGTCTATAGAAAATACTCAGTCCCAATACTATCTGCGTATATCTGCAGATGATGTTCCTGGCGTTATGGCGGAAATTACTAATAAACTTGCCGAAAAAGAAATTAGTATAGAGGCGGTTACGCAGCATGAACCAACAGATGCAAGCTCTCCAATACCGATTGTTATCATTACAAATAATGTGAGACATTTGCTTATTAAAAAAGTAATTAAAGATATTGAAAAGATGGAAAACATTAAAGATAAGGTATACTCGATAAGAATTCTTGGTAATGATTGATAAATTTATAAACTATAAAAGTACCAGGGGCTCTTCACCTATACTAAAGTTTAACGAAGTAATCTTTGAAGGGCTAGCAGTAGACGGTGGCTTATATGTACCTGAAAAATGGCCTGTCCTTACATATGAACAAATTTATTCATTTAAAGATAAAAGTTATAACGAGATAGCACATGAAGTTATTAGTGTTTTCCTAGATGAATCTATTTCATCACAGGATTTAGCAAAAATAATCAACGATTCCTATTCTACGTTTACAAATTCAGAAATAACACCACTAAGAAAATTAGATCAGAATCAATTCCTACTCGAATTATTTCATGGCCCAACATTTGCATTTAAAGATTTAGCAATGCAATTTATTGGCAATATTATGAATTTGTATTTATCTAGAAACAAGAGGCAGATTAATATTCTTGGTGCGACCTCAGGTGATACGGGTGCTGCCGCAATAGAAGGGTTCAAGAATGTGGATAATGTAAACATTTTTATCCTCCATCCACACAATAAAATATCTAAAGTACAAAAAAAGTTTATGACGACCGTTGAATCAGAGAATGTTTACAATATTGCTATAAAGGGTACTTTTGATGATTGTCAAAATATCATCAAGACAGTGTTTTCAGACCTAGAATTTAAGAAGAATAATAATTTGACAGCTATTAACTCCATAAACTGGGCAAGGATTATGTGTCAGACAGTTTATTATTTTTATGCTATGAGTAGATTAGATGCTACTGATAAAAGTGTAATGTTTTCAGTACCTACAGGTAATTTTGGGGATATTCTTGCGGGTTATATTTCTTTTAAAATGGGATTGAAGATTTCCAGATTGAATATTGCAACAAATGAAAATGATATATTAACTAGGACTATTAATACTGGCATCCATGATTTACGTGATGTCAAGACAACATCATCACCCAGTATTGATATTCAAGTTTCTAGTAATTTTGAGCGATTACTTTTTGATATGACAAATAGTGCTGAATTCGTAAAAGAACAGATGTCTAATCTGAAATCTAATCGCAAATACGAATTATCCAAAGAAATTGTTAAGAAAATACAAAATGTATTTTCTTCTCATTCAGTTTCACAGCAAGAAGTAAAAGAAATAATACATAACTGCTTTAAAGACTACAATGTTATCATAGACCCACATACTGCTGTAGGTTTAGGTTCTGCAAATAAATGCGAAGAAAGATTTGATATAAAAGTAACTTTAGCAACTGCTCATCCCGCGAAGTTTAACGATACTGTATCTGAGATCGTTGGAACTGATGATTTTATACCATTAAAGGTTAGAGATATGATGGAGCTTGATGATAATTACGTTATTTTGGATAATGATGTTATGATGATAAAAAAATTCTTAGAGGACAAGATTAAATGATAAGGACTATTTTAATTCTAATTGCGTTAATTGTGGGTTTATATCTTATCTATCGTAAAATACCACCAGAGTATCAATTGTTAAGCGTTCTGGTAATTGCTACAGTTGCAGTTCTGACAGTTATACTCGCGGTTGTTATACTTCTTCATATTGTTGGGTGAGCTATTTATCTAAATATTTTTCTGCATCCAGTGCAGCCATACACCCTGAGCCAGCTGATGTAATCGCTTGTCTGTAGATTGAATCTGAAACGTCTCCTGCAGCGAAAACACCTTTAACACTTGTTTCCGTAGAATTACCCTGACTACCACCACTTATTTTTAGATAACCACTATCATCCATTTCTAGATACTCTTTGAAAAGAGATGTGTTCGGTTGATGTCCAATAGCAACAAAAACACCTGAACAGTCTATTATTTTTTTGTTAGTAGAATCTTTAATATTCAGCTCAACTCCTGTAACTTTACTTTTATCGCCCAGCACATCATTGAGCGTTGCATTCCATACTATTTCGATTTTTCCATCATTAACTCTTTGATTTAATTTATCCACTAACATAGCTTCCGCTCTCAATTTATCTCTACGATGAATAAGCGTTACTTTCGAGGCTATATTGGCAAGATAGAGTGCTTCCTCCACAGCAGTATTACCACCACCGATAACAACAACATCTAGGTCTTTATAAAAAAAACCATCACACGTAGCACATGCTGAAACTCCTTTGCCAAGGTAAGCTTTCTCTGAGTCTAAGCCCAGATATTTAGCGCTTGCACCTGTTGCAATAATCAGTGCATCAGAGGTATAAGTGGTGTTATCTCCTTTAAAAGAGAATGGCTTTTGTGATAAATCAGCTGACTTGATATGGTCAAATATTATTTCTGTGTTAAATTTTTCAGCGTGAGTTTTCATTCTTTCCATAAGATCCGGCCCTTGTAAGTCATTTGGATCACCAGGCCAGTTTTCAACATCAGTAGTGGTTGTAAGTTGTCCACCAAGCTCTATTCCAGTAATTAAAGTAGGCTTTAGATTAGCTCTAGCAGCGTATACTGCTGCCGTATAACCGGCTGGGCCTGACCCAAGAATCAACAAAGAAGAATGTTTTTTTTCCATGCTGTATATCCTATATTAAACACGTTTCTTTCACAATAGAGAAACTTTAACTATATATTGTCCATAGAAAAAAGGTTTTTATTGTATTAAAATAAAAGAAAACGAGGGTTTTTTGGCTCAAGTTAAAAGAAACAAAAAACTTGCAGGTAGCAAGTTAACAGATTTTAAAAGAGAAACTTACAGTTTCATTAGTCTGCTTTTCTCTACGCTGTTTTTGCTCTCTATCTATAGTCATGACCCCACTGACCCAAACTTTTTGAGTTCAGGGTTAGCATCTCAGGTAAATAATTACATTGGTATAGTCGGTGCTTATATCTCTTTTATTGTTTTTCAAGTATTTGGTTTAGTCTCATATATTTTACCGCTTCTGCTTATCTACGTGTTAATTAAACAGCACTATAGGACTTTCCTATTTCAACAGAACAGTAACTCATTTAATATATTTTTGCTTGTAGTAATTATTTCGACTTTATGCATATTAATCTCTGCTTATGAACATAATAATATTTTACAAAATGAAACATCTTATGCTTACGGGGGCTTACTTGGCATGTATTTATTTACAAATACATATACCTACGTAAGTTATACCGGGTCGATAATAATATCACTGCTGCTATTCACCTACTCATTAGTTAGATATTTTAATATTCCACTAAGAAGAATACACGAGAGAGTAATCAGTATATTAAGGTTTGTATACCTTAAGTCTAAATTTAATATCAAATTGATACATGAAAAGATAAATCTGTCTATCGAAAAGAGAAAAACCATAGAGGAATCAGAAGAAAACCTCAATAAAAAGAAAAATATAATTTCAGTTGATGTACCAATAAATAAAAAACATATTAGTAAAAGAGAATTTAAAGAGAAACAAAAAGAATTATTTGATGGAATTAAAAGATCTGAACTTCCTCTCTTAGAGTTTTTGATTGATCACAAAACAGACTCAACCTCATATGACGATTCCTCTTTAGAGCTAATGTCGAGAATGCTCGAGAACAATCTTAAAGACTTTAATATTGAGGTAGAGGTGGTTTCTGTAAAGCCTGGACCGGTTGTTACTTTGTTTGAAATCAATCCAGCTAAAGGGATTAAAGTAAATCAAATTATTAATCTATCGAAGGACCTAGCAAGAACAATGTCAGTAACTAGCTTAAGGGTAGTAGATAACATACCAGGCACCTCATCCATTGGTATTGAAATCCCAAATGAAATCAGGGAGACTGTATCATTAAGAGAAATAATCATTTCTAAAGAATACGAAAGGTCCAAATCACCGCTAACAATAGCTCTTGGGAAAGATATACAAGGCAATCCAGTCTGTAGCGATTTACAAAAACTACCCCATCTACTAGTTGCAGGGACAACTGGTTCTGGCAAGTCTGTCACACTTCATACTATGATCGTGAGTTTGCTCTATAAATCAGATCCTACAGAACTAAAAATGCTATTTGTCGACCCCAAGATGCTTGAACTGAGTATCTACAATCAAATACCTCATTTATTGAATCCAGTTATAACAGACATGAGTGAAGCATCTGCTGGATTGAGATGGTGTGTCCAGCAAATGGATAAACGATATAGACTTATGAATGATCTAGGTGTGAGAGACATTAAGGCTTACAATAGAATATTGGAGGAAAATAAAGTATTAAACAATCAAAATGAGAGCGAATTCGTTCACGAAAAATTGCCGTACATCGTTGTTGTGATAGACGAATTTGCAGATATGATATTAGAAGTTGGTAAAAAGGTAGAAGATTTAATAATAAGACTAGCTCAGAAAGCACGTGCGGCAGGTATACACTTAATACTTGCAACACAACGACCATCAGTTAATGTAATAACAGGGCTTATTAAAGCAAATATTCCAGCTCGGGTCGCTCTACAGGTCACATCTCATATAGATTCCAGAACTATTATCGATGCCATGGGTGCAGAGAACCTCTTGGGTAACGGTGATATGCTTTTCATGGGGCCAGGCTCAAGGATACCAACCAGGGTACACGGTGCTTACGTCAGCGATAATGAAATTAAAGATATTGTAAAGTTTATAAATACTAAAAACGAATCATCATACATTGACTCTTTACTAGATAGTTCACAAGAGGAGGAACATTCTGATATAACAAGCGATGATGATCCTTTATACCAAGAAGCCTTAAATACTGTGATGGAAACACAGAAAACATCTATATCTTTCTTACAAAGAAAACTAAGAATAGGTTATAATCGAGCAGCAAACTTGATTGAAACAATGGAGAACAGAGGAGTTCTATCTTCACAGCAACCCAATGGGACCAGAGAGATTCTAAATCAAAAATAAAAGTTAGTGCCTAAAAATGTTGAACGTAGATTACATTATCGACAATTCTAGAGAAGTAGTAGAAAAGTTAAAATTTAAAGATTTTGATATCGATATTGAAGAGATAAAAAAATGCTCTCAATCTCGAAAAAAAATAATTAGAACAAAAGAAGATCTTGCGTCTCAAAAAAATCAACTATCAGATAAATTTAAAAATGTAAAAACAGATGAAGATAAAAATAAATTGAGAGTTGAATCTCAAAACATTGAAAAACTAATATCAGAAAATAAAGAAAAACTTGAATACATTGAGTCTCAGCTTCAAAAAATATTGTTGCAGATACCCAACATCCCCGATCAATCAGTTCCTGTTGGTGATCAATCGAAGAACCAGATTTTAAAATCATGGGGTAGTCCAGTTAAGAATAATATTGACCACTCAAATTTTTTTGAGAAATCATTAATGATCGACTCTGAAGCAGGTGTAAATCTAGCAAAATCTAGATTCACTGTGATTAGAGGTGAATTAGTTAAACTTCAAAGAGCGCTTATCTCCTTCATGTTAGATTCTCATTTACGTAGTGGTTATATAGAATATTATTTACCGTATCTTGTTAATTCAGATGCTTTAACTGGAACTGGACAGTTGCCAAAATTTAAAGATGATTTATTTACAATTGAAGGAGAAGATCTTTACCTTATTCCAACAGCTGAGGTACCATTAACTGGCCTGTATAAAAATAAAATATTAAATATTGACGATTTGCCTATTAAGATAACGTCTCATACACCATGTTTTAGATCTGAGGCTGGTTCATATGGCAAAGACACTAGAGGGATTATAAGACAGCATCAATTTGAAAAAGTAGAGATAGTTCAAATTGTTAATCCAGCAAAGGCAGAAGAATCGCTCGAAAATATTCTACAAAGCGCTGAATCTATTCTCGAGAGATTAGCTTTGCCTTATCAAAGGGTTCTATTAGCATCAGGAGATACAGGTTTTTCTGCTTCTAAGACAGTGGATATAGAGGTATGGCTACCTGGTCAAAAGACTTACCGAGAAATATCATCATGCAGTATATTCACAGATTTTCAATCTAGAAGATTGAACATAAAATACAAAGATAAAGACAACAAAAAACGTTTTCCATTCACTTTAAATGGATCTGCATTAGCTATTGGTAGAACCCTGATAGCGTTAATTGAAAATCACACTAAAGATAATTTGTTGCATATACCAGAGGCACTTATACCTTTTTATGGCGGTGATGTAATTAAATTATGAATCATACCTATATTAATTTATAATAATCGAAATATTGGAAGTGTGCCAGAGTGGTTGAATGGGCCGGTCTTGAAAACCGTTAGGGCAGAAATGCTCTCGTGGGTTCGAATCCCACCACTTCCTTGAGTCATTTGTGGATAAAAAAAAATATTATAGTTGGATATTATATGATTGGGCAAATTCAGCTTATGCAACAGTTGTATTAGCAGGGTTTTTTCCCATAATCTTTGCTGATTACTATGCAACAGAATTTCTTGAGACTACAAGGACTTTACTGTTAGGTATCGCTAATTCATCAGCAAGTTTATTGTTAATTGTTTTTGCTCCTCTTCTAGGTCTAATAGCTGACAGAAACAATAATAGAAAACGTTTTTTGATAATATTTGCATTACTCGGAATATCATCGACATTTATACTTACTTTCATAGGTAATGATGATTGGGCATTAGCATCAATATTTTTTAGTATTTCTCTATTAGGATTTATGCTTTCAAATGTATTTTATGATTCGATGCTACTTAACTTTAATGATAAATCATCTTATGATTCGATTTCATCATATGGTTATGCTTTTGGATATTTAGGTGGAGGTATAGCATTTGTATTGAGTATTCTTTTTTTGTTTATAAATAAAGAATCTAACCTTGATTTAATAGAAAATAAAAAAATTGTGTTTATATTTGCATCTGTTTGGTGGTTACTTTTTATGTTTCCTTTAGTGTTAAACTGGGATCGTGACGAAAAAAATATAAAATCACAGCAAAGATCTTTAAAAAACACATTTAGAGACATATATAATAATAAAGTAATTTTGTATTTTTTAATCGCTTACTGGGTCTATATAGATGGGGTCGATACGATCATACGGATGGCGGTTAATTATGGACTGACATTAGGCTTTACCCCGGATGATTTGTTAATTGCACTCTTAGTTACACAATTTGTTGCATTTCCGGGAACATTATTGATAAATAAACTAGCTGAACATAAGAATACCGAATTCGGTATTTTATTCTGTCTTATAATATATCTTCTTATCACTTATTTATCCTACAATTTAACTTCCTTGATAGAATTTTTCGCTATAGCTATATTAATTGGATTTGTGCAAGGAGGTATACAAGCATTGAGTAGATCCTATTACTCTACGTTAGTGCCAAAAGGAAGAGACTGTGAATACTTTGGGATATATAATATGCTTGGCAAATTTGCAGCTCTGGTAGGACCAATCATAGTAGGATTAATCACATATTTCTCTGGTAGTACGAGAATTGGTATTTTGAGTCTCTCGATATTTTTTATTATTGGAATATTTCTTTTTTTAAAACATAAAAAATTGAAATATTTATGATGTTTGCTTATTTTATTAAATATATATCTTAATTTATGTAGTAATATGTAAACCGTATTGAGCATTAGTCGAATGTTTGAAGTATCTGGAGATGTGTCAGAGTGGTCTATCGTGCTTCCTTGGAAAGGAAGTGTTGAGTCAAATCAACCGCAGGTTCGAATCCTGCCATCTCCGAGGATAAGTACTATTTCATTTTTATAATTATGCTGTCCATCATATTATTATTTGGATAAATCTTGATGTTATGTTACTTTAAATCTATGAGATATATCTTATCTATATTTTTGTTAACTTTTTCATTACAGTCATTCGCATTCATGTCTGGTATTGATGAAAGTCGTGATACACAAGGTGAGCTTGAGATATCAGGCGCTCACATTCCACTAGGACCTCCAGGTATGATGAGTGTAGGTTATCTTAAGATAACCAACACCTCAGATGAAGATATAGGTTTTGATAAATTTACTTCACCCGTTTTTGATTCCGTCGAAATCCATGGTACTGAGCTTAAAAATGGTGTTGCTAGGATGACTCATATTAAAAGCCTCATTATTCCTGCAAATTCAACTGTGGAGTTGAAACCTGGGAATACCCATCTTATGTTAGTAGGACCCAGACGAGATATAAAAGCAGGTGAAAATATTATGATGATTGGTTTAGGTCTGAATGAGAAAAGATATATGATTAAATTCCGTGTTATCGACCCTAGAGATGATAGTATGGATCACAGTCATCATAGTCACTAATACTAATCTTAGATATAATTAATTATGCACAAGATATTGATGTTATTAATTTTAACGTTAGCTAGCTCGATAACTAACGGAGCCTCTCAATCCAAGGAGGGAGCAAGTGTTTTTTTTATCTTACCAAAAGATGGACAAACAGTAAAAAATCCTATTCAGCTTTCTTTTGGATTAGAGGGTATGAAATTAGTTGAGGCTGGTATTAATAGTCCTTACTCTGGTCATCATCATTTATTAATAAACGTAGATCAACTCCCTGATCTAAATTCACCGATACCAGCAGATAATAAACATATACATTTTGGTAAAGGGCAGAGTACAAGTAGTATAAACTTAGAACCAGGTCATTATACATTCCAACTATTATTTGCCGATTACCTTCACATACCGCATGATAAACCATTAATTTCAAAAAAGATCTCTATCGAAGTAGTAGAATGAAAGAAGTTGATAATAAAATTGATTCTCTGACTAATTCTGTAGATTTCCTTGTGCCATTTACTAAAACTTTAGTAGATCTACTCTCTAGCGCAACGATGAAGGAGTGGGTTATCATCAAAGAACTCAAGAACCTTCATATAAACAATGCTACTTTATCAGATGGAACTATTAACACAACAGCAGAAATAAAAGATTTTTCTGTTAGCATATTATATGTAGGTGTAAGAAACTTTATCCTCACTATTAGAGGTATAAATCACTTTGATGGATTTTGTATAATTGTTACCAACAAAGGTATAGTCGTGAATGATAATTCGGCTGATGCACCAACAGATAAAGCAAAGTTATTAAAAAAAGGTTTCCTTGATAATTATAAGAGCCCTTATTTAATCACAGATACTTTTCTAAAATTTAGAAATCAGGGTGCTTGATGGCGAAAATATTTTTCAAACGAAACGAAGAAGTTTTCGATATTGATATGCCTGAGGGGACGAAAGTTGTTCATGCAGCTTATAAACTTAGACTCCCTGAAGTCCCTGCTAATTGCAGAGGTAAATGTCAGTGTGGGACATGTCATGTTCATGTTGATCCTAAGTGGATAGATAAAATCGAGCCAATGGAAGTTGACACGATGGAATTATTTCTTTTGAAAAGACAGAAAAGTTATGATCCTGAGCTTAGTCGTTTGTCCTGTCAAATCAGAATTAAAGAAGAGCACGATGGTTTAACCCTATCACTCGTTGACGATAACATTCCCAGAAATTCATAGATATGAGTGTGATAGAGAGACAAGGTGTTGGCTTCAATAGCGATCTATCAAACCGAGTGGTTCTTAATACCTCTGAGGAAATTTGGAAATCATCTCCTTCTGATGGAGTTAATAGACTATACTTGGATCGAACTGACTTTAGTGAATATACAAGTGCAACCTCAATAGTTAAATTTGAGAAAGATAGTAGCTTTCCGAGTCATGCTCACCCTAATGGCGAGGAATTTTATGTTTTAGATGGTACTTTTTCTGATGAATATGGTCATTATCCAAAAGGCACATATGTAAGAAATCCCCATGGGACATGCCATAACCCATACAGCAAAGAGGGGTGTAAAATTTTTGTAAAACTAAGACAATTCCAAAAAGATGATAATACTAGAATTGTCAAAAATGTGTCACAACTATGGAATATCTGTAATGATGAGGTTGATTATATAAACCTCCATGAATATAAGAATGAAATAGCATATGTAGTAAAATTTAAACCAAATTCTGCAATTAGTTTACCGTTTAAAAACGTTGGTGGAGAGGAAATTTTAATTTTATCTGGTTCTGTAAATGAAAATAGACATATTTACGAGGCCATCACTTGGATAAGAGATCCAAAAAGATGTTTTTCACAAGCACATGCCGGCACTACTGGTGTTTCTCTTTTCGTGAAATCTGGACACCTTTTTTAAACAATCCTTATCATATGAGTTATAATATGAAAAATGAGTAATGAGATATTGGCTCTAAAATATAGGCCAAAATTTTTTCGTGATGTCGTAGGTCAAGATAAAGTAGTTAAGACTATTCAAAATAGCATTAACTTAAATAAAGTGCATAATTCCTACCTATTTTCAGGCACAAGGGGGATGGGCAAGACCACTATAGCAAGATTATTTGCTAAATCATTGCTATGCGATGAGGGTGTAAACGAAGAACCATGCGGTAAATGCTCTTCATGTAATGAAATTGATAACACTAATCACATTGACTTAATAGAAATTGATGCTGCTTCAAGAACAAAGGTTGAAGATACAAGAAATCTCATGGAAAATGTTCTCTACGCTCCCTCTAAATCAAGATATAAAATTTATCTGATTGATGAGGCTCATATGCTATCGACAAAAAGTTTTAATGCATTACTCAAAACGATTGAAGAACCCCCAGAACATGTTAAATTTCTGTTAGCTACAACAGAATCCGAAAAACTACCCGATACAATACTATCTCGATGCCTGCATTTTAGATTAAATTCTGCGACAAACACAGTTATAACACAACATTTAAAAAATATACTTAATAGCGAAGGAATCATGTTTGATGAAGACTCTTTAACTATAATAGCGAAAAACTCATTTGGAAGTATAAGAGACAGTTTAAGTATCCTAGAGAGATGTATAAGTTTTTGCAAAGAGGATATAAGTAAAGATAAAGTTGCATCTTTATTAGGTGATGTTGACACTGAGATTATAGATACGATATTCTCAAACTTGGAATCTAAAAATAAAAAAAATTTAGTACAATCTATTGATAAGCTAGATGATAGTGTTGACTTTCTTCTGATAACAGATCAATTAATAAAAAAATTCTTTGAAGAGACTATAAATAATGTCTCAAGAAAAGGCAAAGGCCAAGACAGGTTTTCCTTAGAAGATATCCAACTTGCATATCAAATATTAGTATCATCTAAAAAAGATTATGCATATGCGCCTAGCAAAAAGGATTATTTAATAATGATCCTCTTACGAATACTTACCTTTTCATCGGATAGCCAGAATAACATTAAAGAAGAAAAAGTCATTGAAAATGAAGATCACAGCATTACAGACAATGGCACTAATTTCGATCAGAATTCTTTATCGTCTGAGGTAGAATGGTTAAAAATGATTGATGATATGAAACTCACTGGTTTACTAGAACATCTAGCTAATCATTCAGTCCTAACATGCGATCTTAATAAGGATTCTTACACTCTTAAGATAAGTCAGCATAAAAAAGATGTTTATCCCCAGACATGTATTGATGATCTAATATCAAAAATATCTGATTATTTATCACTCCTCTCAAAGATTGATGTAGTTTATGAAGATCATTTGAATACACCCATGACTATCAATAAAAAAAAGAATGAGATAGATGTAAATGATAGATATAATAAAGTTAAAGATGATCCTGACGTGCAAAAAATAAAAAAAATATTTAATGCGGAAGTTGAAAAGGATGCTATAAAAAAGATTATTGAGTAACTTGGAGAGAAGAATGAGTTTTTTAGATAAAATGAAACAGGCAAAAGATATGTACGGAAATATGAAAAAAGTACAATCAGAGATCTCAAAAATAAAATGTGAGGGTATCTCAAAAAATGGAAAAATAACTGCTACCGTTGGGGGAAATCATAATCTTATAAAGATAGATATTGATAGTTCGCTTCAGAACGACTCAGCATTAGTCGACTCGATTATCCAAGCATGCAATCAGGCTCATGATAAGGTTGATAAAGAAATAAAAAAAAGAATGGGAGACATGATGAGTGGCGGCGGCATGAAACTTCCTTTCTAACATGAAAAAATCTAAAAACTTAGATGATTTAATTGATGCATTAACAATGTTGCCGGGTGTCGGGAAAAAATCTGCGCAGAGAATGGCTTATAAGATACTGCGTTCCAATAAAGAAAAAACTCTAAATCTATCTAGACAATTGCAAAAGGTTTTAACGGATGTGGTAACTTGCAATATATGTGGAGTATATCTTGATAAAGAAGATGCAGAAATACAGCAATCATCTAGTGAACACCTCTGTATAGGAAAAAATAGAGATAATAGTGTAATTTGCATTACTGAATCGCCTGCTGATATTTATATTATCGAGGAGAATACGAACTATAATGGTGATTATTTTGCTCTTAAAGGTACGTTATCTCCTTTAGATGGACTTGGTCCAGAGGAAATCGGGATATTTCGTTTACAAAATAGACTAGAAAAAGAGGACATTAAAGAATTGATTCTCGCTACGAGCACGACGATTGAGGGAGAAGCTACCGCTCATTATATTCAGAATATCTGTCATGAGTTGAGAATCAAAGTATCAAGAATTGCTTTTGGCATTCCTCTGAATGGAGAATTGGGTTATTTAGATGGAGAGACTATTTCTCATGCATTCAATGAGAGAAAAGAGCTCTAGTTCTTGAAGTAATTGTCAATTTTAGATGCACATATAAAATCATTCTCAGATAGCCCATCAATTGCATATGTAAAGTATTCAACAATAGCTGTATTATAAGAAAAAGTAATTTGTGGATGATGATCCTCTGTATTTGAAATCCAAGCAACCATATTTATGAATGACATCAGCTCATAATGATTATTCGTTTTGAACTCACGTTTTATTTTTTTATAATCGTCAGAAATTGACCAATCTTTGTGTATTTTAGTTAGGAACATTAATGCCTTTTCCCTTGAAAATGGATCTAACCCACCCTCGCATGGCACACATTTTTTTTTGCTTAGATCACTCATCGATTTATCTCTTTAGATTTTCTATTCTATCAAAAACACTTGGGTGGCTTGAGTAAAAATATGTATAAATTGGACTTGATTTTACGAGGGATAAGTTTCCTTTAGAAAGCTTTACAAGAGATGATATTAGGTCTTTGCTTTCAGTATGTGTTTTAGCATAATCGTCTGCCTCAAACTCATTTCTACGAGACAAAGCAGATAAAAATGGCATTAAAAAAAACGTCAACAAAGGTGAAACTAAAACGAATAAAATAGCAACGAAAGATGGTGCTAAATCTATTGGAATATCAATATCTACTATTAAGTAATTAAAAAAAATAAAGAATGTATATAAGAACAATAAGCTTATAATACCAAATAAGACCATTGATTTTAAAATATGCTTCTCTTTATAGTGCCCAATCTCATGCGCTAGGACAGACTTAATTTCATTAAGAGTTAATATATTCAAAAGAGTATCAAAGAAAACTATCCTTTTTTTTCCAAACAGACCAGAAAAATAAGCGTTAGAGTGTGAAGATCTTTTTGATCCATCCATGACATATAGATCTTCTATAGGGAAACTTAATTTCTCTGTTAGTGCAAGTACTGATCTATTTAGAACATTATCGTCAAGTTTTTTAAATTTATTGAAGATAGGGGCTATTAATGATGGGTAAATGTAAGCTGTAAGAATATTTATAAAAATAAGCAATATCCATAAATAGAACCACCAGAGGTCAGAATAGTTTATAAATAAATTTTCAAAAAGTTTAAAAGTAATAGCAACTATGATTAAACTCAAAATTAGGTTTGTTATCAAATCTCTTAGAAAAAGAACTTTAGTCATTTTATTGAAACCAAATTTTTCTTCAATATAGAAAGTTTTGATGTAACTAGTTGGAATATTGATAATCGATAGTAAAAGAAAAAACACAAAGACAACTGAGAGATTTTTACCAAATATGTCTAGACTCATATTATCAGTGAAAGAATTAAGCATATCAAAACCGTTCGATAACAAAACAAAATAAACAACCATTATTGTTACGAAGGTAGAAACCATTGATAGGTAAATTTTATGGATGCCATAAGAGTTCGACCTATTGATAAAATTTTGATCAACCCCTAGCTCATTCATTTCTTGTTTAGAAACTGATGCCTCTTTTATATAATTGAGTTGATGAAAGTCCAGCGATAGTTTACATATCGTGAATATTGTTAATAAAATGCCAATATAGATCATAATTTCTCACAAATTTACATTCCCACCCATTTATATTACTCTAAGAAAATGAAAGATAAAAGTAACTTAATCTGGATCGATCTAGAAATGACTGGTTTAGATACTCAGTCTGATTATATTATCGAGATTGCAAGCATTGTTACTGACAAAAACCTTAATATCCTTGGTGAAGGTCCAAATTTAGTTATACATCAACCCGACGAAATCATGAATAATATGGATAACTGGAATACAAGTCAACACTCAAAATCTGGCCTAACCGAGAAAGTACGAAATAGTGATGTTAATGAGAGCTTTGCTGAATCTGAGACAATAAAATTCCTATCAAAGTTTACCCAAAAGGGACATTCTCCACTTTGTGGCAACTCTATATGTCAAGATAGACGTTTCCTTGCTCGATGCATGCCAGAACTAGAGAAGTACTGCCATTATAGGAATGTCGATGTCACATCGATTCGTGAGTTGGGTAAGAGATGGTTTTTTGAAGATACTGATAACTTTTCAAAACGCTCTAATCACCGTGCCCTTGATGATATAAGAGAATCAATTGAAGAGTTAAGGTATTATAGAAAAAATTTATTTAAACTTTAAATATAGACAAGTCGGACTCATATTCATTTATCCTACCACTTATTTCTGTATCTTTTTTGAATCTGTCATTTGACAAAGGATAATCTTTTGAGAAATGCAGTCCACGACTTTCCTTTCTTTTTAATGCAGATTTTATGATGAGTTTTGCGATATTGACTATATTCCTTAATTCGAGCAAATCAGAACTAATGAAATATTTGCTATAATAGAGATTAACCTCTTTTTCTATTAAAGCTATTTTCTCGTTTGCCAAGTTCAAATTTTTTTCAGTTCTTATAATGCCAACATAGTTCCACATAATCTTTCGTATATCATCCCAGTTATAGTTGACTATAAATTTTTCTGAAGATTCTGTGACATAACTGTCATCCCAAGATGATAATTTAATGTGTGCGGAATTATCTGCAGGAGCATTTATTATTGTAGATGCATTTTTTCTTGCCATTACTACACATTCTAATAATGAATTACTAGCCAACCTATTAGCTCCATGAAATCCAGTATGAGCTGCTTCGCCAATAACATATAAATTCTTAATTTCAGTCTCACCGTCTATACCAACCTTAACGCCTCCACATGTGTAGTGAGATGCCGGTACAACTGGTATAGGTTGCTTTGTTATGTCTATCCCTAATTCTAGACATTTTTCGTAGATAGCTGGAAATCTGTTTTGAACAAATTTTTTATCTTTCATAGAAATATCTAGATACACATGCCTAAGATCTCTTTCCTTCATCTCATTGTCTATAGCCCTGGCAACAACATCTCTCGGTGCGAGTTCTTCACGAGGATCATACCGATGCATAAATCTCTCTCCATCTTTAGTTAAGAGTTGTGCGCCCTCACCACGGAGAGATTCAGAGATAAGAAAAGATTTATCGCTGCGATGATATAAGCACGTTGGGTGAAATTGTATAAATTCCATATTAGATATAGTACAACCTGCTCTCCAAGCTACTGCAATTCCATCACCTGTTGATGTATTGGGATTTGTTGTAAACTGGTATAATTTGCTTGCTCCTCCAGTAGCTAATACCGTATGGGTGGCTTGGATAGTATATACTTCTTTTGAAACTTTATTGTATAAATAGCCTCCTAAGCATTTTCTTGATTTATCGGTATTGATATGAATCAGATCAATTATTTGTGTATTCTCTAGAATTGTTATATTTGTTCTATTTTGAATTTTCCGCGTCAGACCTTCGTGTAGAAATTTTCCTGTTTCATCCTTTATATAAGATATTCTTCTTTGAGAGTGTCCACCCTCCAATGTCAAATCTACCTCGCCTCTCTTCTTTGTGAAGTTAATACCATTTTTTTCTAACCAGAGAATAGAACTTGGTCCTTGAGTGATAATCTCATCTACAACCTTATTATCACAAATGCCATGACCATTAATAATCGTATCGTTTATGTGCTCTGTAATGCTGTCACTCTTGCTTTTTACAGCTGCGATTCCTCCTTGTGCCCAAGACGTTGAACAGTCTGAAATTTTATTTTTAGTTACCAATAAAACATTCATTTTTTCTGATAGTGATAATGCTACACTCAAGCCAGCAATCCCTGACCCAATGATTAAAACATCTGTGTTTATACGAATACTCATATATAGTAAAATAGCATTTATAGATATAGATTGTATACAACAGGTAGAAATAATGTGATAACTGATGATGATAGGGCAACTGTTGAGAGTATAATCAATGGAAATAGAGAAGATTTCGCACTATTAGTAGGGAAATACCAACTAAGAATAATCCAACTTTGTCTAAAGTATACGAAGAATTATCACGATGCAGAGGAAGTCGCTCAAGAATCATTTATTAGGGCCTATAAATCACTTCCAAGTTTTAGATACGATAGTAAGTTTTACTCCTGGTTGCACAGAATAGCTGTAAATTGTTCACTGAATTATATTAACTCCAAAGAAAAGACGAAAGAAAAGGAAACTATTACAGAAAATACTGGTCTAAATGATACAAGGGTGAGTGATGACAACCCTGACGATTACTATGATTTAGAGGAGTTATCAAGGAAAATGCACAGAGTTTTTGATTCTTTATCTAGCGAACTCAGGGATATCATAGTTATGAGCGACATAGAAGGTTTGAGTTATGAGGAAATATCTCATAAAATAGATATTCCTATAGGTACTGTCAGATCTAGGTTACATAGGGCAAGAGATTTGATGGTAAAGGTAATTAAAGAGAACACTTGAGATTGTATGGATAATTTAAAAGATATCGAGGTTAAAGCTATTTATCGGTCATTAATTCGTAATGACTATCCCCCAAAGTTGAGTAAATCTTTTGTAAAAAAGGTAATGAATAAAATTAAGTCCTCAGAAAAAAATCATTACTCTTATGGAAACGTTTTAATACGATATGCTAGTGTTTTTGTTTTTGCTGTTTTGACGCTTTATGTTTTAAATTATCAAGATAATGATATTGAGTACTCTAAAACCAATATTGAAATTACATCGCCGAAAACAGAAAACGTGGTTAATCAAATTGAATCATGCGAGAATAACAAAGATTCACACAATAAAGACTCATACAATAAAGAAGAGACAAACTGCAAGTAATATGCTCTATCTTAAACATCTTCAAATTTTATCTATATTTATTTTTTGTTCTTTGGCTAATGCTAGTTCGCTTCCTGATTTCACAAATATAGTAGATAAGAATATAGATGCAGTGGTAATTGTAAATGCTGTCAGATCTACAAATACGAATTCTAATACAAATGTGCCCAATATACCTGATGAACTTAAACCATTTTTTGAGAGATTCTTTGAGAACAATCCAAATCCTAATAATCAATTTAGACAGACTCCGAGCTTTGGATCAGGTTTTATTCTATCAGATGATGGGTATGTGATGACAAATAATCATGTAATTGAAAATTCTTCAGAGATAACTGTTACATTAAATGATGGCAGCGTTATGCCTGCAAAACTGATTGGAACTGATCAACGGAGTGATTTAGCACTTCTCAAGGTAAGTGCTGATGACTTGCCTACAGTCAAGATTGGTGACTCTAAAAAACTAAAAATTGGTGAGTGGGTTCTTGCGATAGGATCTCCGTTTGGATTTGATCACACTGTCACGGCTGGAATTGTTAGTGGGAAGAAAAGAAATTTACCGAATGAGAGTTATGTGCCATATATACAAACAGACGTGGCAATTAATCCTGGAAATTCAGGCGGGCCACTATTTAATCTTGATGGAGAAGTGGTTGGTGTAAACGCCCAAATATATACAAGGTCAGGAGGGTTTATGGGTGTATCATTTGCAATCCCAGCAGAAACCCTAAGCAGTGTTTACGACCAGCTTAGAGAAAACGGAAAGGTGAAGAGGGGATGGCTAGGTGTCTACATTCAACAAATGGATAAAGATTTGGCTGAGAGTTTTGGACTCGAAAAACCACAAGGAGCTGTGGTGGCCCGAATCTTATCGAATAGCCCAGCTGAGAAAGCAGGAATAGAGCAAGGTGATGTAATACTTAAATTTGATAATAAAACTGTTAAAAAATCTAAAGACCTTCCCCTACTTGTTGGAACTTCTGTAGTGAATTCTGTCATTAAAGTTGAAATTTTGCGAGGTAAGAGAAACATATCTAAGTATGTTAAAATAGAGGAACTTCCTGAAGATGATAAAATTGCAACTTTAACCCAGAAGACCGTAGAGCAAGTAACCGTGTCTGGTATAACAGTTGTTGATATCGATGAAAACACAAAAAAAAATTTAAATGTTTTTGGAGGTGTTAGAGTAGAGAAAATATCTAGTGAACAGTCATCTAATTCAAAAATAATGATTGATGATGTAATTACACAAATAAATAGTAAACCCGTCTACAGTAAAAATGATTTCAAGAAACTAGTATCTCAACTAGCAGAAAAGAGTCTAGCAAATGTACTTGTTTATAGAAATAATACTCCTTTATTTATCGCTCTAAAGATTTCTAAATGATTTGATGTTTCTATGTGCATCAGTATCATATAGATAGATGCAAAATATAAGAAACATTTCCATTATAGCTCACATTGATCACGGAAAATCAACATTAGCAGATAGACTAATAGAGAATCATGGTCTTGCAGCTAACAGAAAAATGAAAGATCAAATCTTAGACTCTATGGATCTAGAGAGAGAGCGTGGAATCACTATTAAGGCTCAGACAGTAGCACTTGAATACGCAAGAGATAATAAGAAATATAAGGTTAATCTCATCGATACACCTGGGCATGTTGATTTCTCATATGAAGTGTCTAGATCTTTATCAGCATGTGAGGGCGTGATTCTAGTTGTGGATGCAACTCAAGGGCTAGAAGCACAAAGTATTGCACATACATCATTAGCACAAAAACTCGGGTTAGTAATTATACCTGTTATCAATAAAATTGACTTACCATCTGCAGATACAGAGAGTGTTAAGGACGACCTGTCAAACCTTCTAAAAGTTGACAAAAAATCTATTCTTGAAGTTAGCTCTAAAACAGGTGTTGGAGTGGATAGTATTTTACCATCAGTAATATCCTCAGTCCCGGAGCCATTATCGGATAGCCAAAAACCATTGAGAGCTTATGTTGTTGATTCCTGGTTTGATAACTATCTTGGTATTGTAGTTCTGATCAAAATCATGGATGGTAAATTAAAACTAAAAGATAAAATAAAAATTTTATCCAACAAAAAAGAATTCATTATTGATAAGTTGGGCTTTTTTACCCCTAAAATATCTTATTTAGATGAGTTGTCAGCTGGCGATGTGGGATTTATAACTGCCTCTATTAAAACACTAGATGCTGCTCCTATAGGAGATACAATATCAGATCCAAAAAATAATGATATTGAACCTCTCCCTGGTTTTCAAGAAATTCAACCAAGAGTCTTTTCAGGATTTTATCCTATAGATTCAAAAAACTATCAAGACTCAAAGAAAGCTCTAGATAAATTATCATTGAATGATAATTCATTTACATACGAGCCAGAGAATTCTCTTTCACTTGGTCATGGATTTAGATGTGGATTCTTGGGGCTTTTACATATGGAAATTATACGTGAAAGACTTAACAGAGAGTATCAGTTAGATTTTCTAATGACAGTGCCGTCTGTAACTTATAAGATAATTACTAAAAACAATGAAACTCTTCATATAAAAAATCCAAAAGATATGCCTCCCATGAATGAGATAAAAGCATTCTTAGAGCCTATTGCTTTGATTAAAATTCTAACTCCTCCACAACATCTCGGTTCTATAATTGAATTATGCACAAAGAAAAGAGGAAATCAGGAAGATTTAATATATTTATCTAACTCAGTTGAGATAACTTTCAGAATACCCTTGTCAGAGATTATATATGATTTTTTTGATCAATTAAAATCATTATCTAAAGGCTATGCATCATATGATTATCAAGTTGAAGATTATCAGGAAAGTAAAATGATAAAGTTAGATATAAACGTAAATAAAAAACGTGTAGATGCATTATCGCAGATTATGCATAACGATAATTCATATCGCAAAGCAAGAGAAATGATTGAAAATTTAAGAGATCTCATCCCAAGACAGATGTTTGAAATATCTATACAAGCATGTATTGGGTCAAAAATAATTGCATCTACATCCATAAGAGGATTTAGAAAAGATGTTACCGCAAAACTATACGGTGGTGACGTTACTCGTAAAATGAAACTACTCAAAAAACAAAAAGAGGGTAAAAAGAAAATGAAAAAAATTGGGAATGTAGAAATCCCTAAAGAAGCTTTCTATCAATTCATGACTCCCAAAAAATAATATGGACTTTACGGCACTTCTCCTCTTACTTACGCTCATTTGTGGCGTTTCATTCATCACATATAAATTATTTAATTTTAATCAAAAAATATCGAACTTGATTGAGTTTCTAGCCTCTCTCTTCCCAATATTATTCATAGTCCTTTTTATAAGATCATTTGTTGTCGAGCCTTTTAGGATACCTTCAGGTTCGATGATTCCTACACTACTTATAGGAGACTTTATTCTCGTCAATAAGTATGAATATGGTCTACGAGTACCACTTATTAATAAATTAATTTATGAGTATAAATATCCCAATAGAGGAGATGTAATTGTTTTTCAGTTCCCTGAGAATACTAAGATAAATTATATTAAGAGAGTTGTTGGTATACCGGGTGATAAGATTGAGTATATGAATAAAAAACTTTTTATAAATGATAAACCTCTACCATTGAAGAAAATAACGGATAAAAAGATCAATAGCGATATTCCATCAAGTGGTACTATTTTCATAGAGAGTAACACTAATAAAGAGTATCTAATTTTAAATAACTCTGACAGAGGAATGAGTTTTGAGTTCAAAGTACCCAAAGATAGTTATTTTGTCTTGGGTGATAACAGAGATAATAGTAATGATAGTCGTTACTGGGGTACTGTGCATAAAGATAACCTGATAGGCAAGGCTTTCATGATTTGGATGTATTGGAATCCTAAATCAGAAGTTGCGATATTTGACCGCGTAGGTAAAGAGATTGAATGAGCAGAGTAACGAAAGACGAAACAAGCAAGCTATACTTATTTATTGAGAAAACTATAAAATATAATTTCGTTAATAAAACATTATTGTCTCAAGCATTCACACATAAAAGTGAGAGTGAAATAAATTATGAAAGACTTGAGCTTCTTGGTGACTCAATAATAAGATTAGTAATCACACACTATCTCTACACGCAATATGAGAAAGCAAGTGAGGGGATTTTATCAAGGGAAATACAAAGAATAATTAGTAAAGACGTTTTAGCTGAAATATCATTGAAACTTGGCTTGATACATTTTGTCAAAGCAAAAAATATTAGATTAAGAGATAATAATTTGAAGAGTAGCATTTCAACCGACCTTTTTGAGTCGATGATCGGAGCAATTTATATTGACAGTAACTATGAAACTATAAAAAAAATAATAATAAAACTTTTGCATGATTATTTAAAAATTAAGGATCGTATTGGCGAGAAAGATCCAAAAACTTTATTACAAGAATTTTGTCAAGCTAAGAAAATTAATCTACCTCTTTATAAGACAATAAAGCTAAATAAAATTGATCATAATCCGAGATTTTTAGTATCATGTGAATTGACTCAATATGATATTAAGGCAGAATCTAGTTGTAAAAATGTTCAAGTTGGTCAAAAAAATACTTCAAGAATAATATTAGAAAAATTGAAGAAAAATGAAAAAAATAAAAATAGTAATAACCGGACAGAGTAATGTAGGTAAATCATCCATGATGAATTATCTTTGTAATTCCTATGTTAGCAGTGTAAGCAAAAAACCTCAGACAACACGTGTAAATATATATAAATCAATTGTATGTGATAATGTGGATTTATCTATATATGACACTCCTGGCGTTTCTGTTTTTGATAGAAGTTTACTCTCAGTTTTAATGCAGAAATCTTTCTTACATCCACTTGATAAAGTGGATGTTTTAATGATTATGCTCGATGGGAATAATAAAATGTCAGAAATGGATAAATCTATCATTGAGTCAGCAGAAATGATGAAGAAGAAAATTATTATTGTACTTAATAAAAGTGACTTACTGGTTGAAAACGACCTAATTAAAATTATAAACGAACTTAAAAAGTTTTACAGTCATCCAATTTTCTCTATTTCCATTAAAACTGAGAATGGTATCGCTAAACTGATTGATTACATAAAGGATCTAGCTAAGGAGCCGAATGATAAAACCGACATAAAAAAAGATTCTGACATTGACAAGATTTTTGTACAAGAAATCATTAGAGGCAGTATTAATGATTCAACATATGATGAAGTACCATACGATTGTGCAGTCCTCACAGACAGGGTGGTTATCAAAAAAAACCTTATTAAAATATACAGCACCATATACGTAGAAAAAACTAATCAAAAAAAAATCATGATAGGCGAATCAGGTACTCACATTAAACAGATTGGCACAAATGCTAGATGTCGCTTAGAAGATATTTTCTCTAAGAAAATTTATTTAGACCTTACAGTTAAAATTAAAAAGAACTGGAAGAATAACTATAAATTTTTGAAAACTTTGGGTTATATTAGTTGAACAATACTTTAGATAATGCATTCATAATTCATTCAAGACCATATGGAGAAACTAGCGTTATATTAGATCTTTTAACTGAACAAAATGGGATGATATCAGTTATCTTAAAGGGAGCGAAGAGACGAAAGGATGTCTCACAACTTCAGCCATCAAGAGAATTCTTAATTAACATCTCCAAAGCAAGTTTTCCTCTATTGATTAAATATGAGTTAAATAAATCATATGCAATTAAAAAGGATTATATTTTACTGATTATATATTTCAATGAACTCATTTATAGGCTGATCCCAAAAAACCAGCCACAAAAGACATTATATAATTTTTATCGTAATTATATGTCTTATATGAGCACTACCGATGATCATCAAGATAGTGTCATAATTGGTTTTGAGCTTCTCATCTTAAAAAATATAGGCTATGCAGTAAACTCAGAAATTTCAATTGATTTAATTAATAAAGATGATTACTTTTACTATGATAAGCTACGAGGTTTTAAAAAAATAAGTGATTATTATCAAGGCTACAAGATTTCAGGAAGAGACCTTAGCCTTCTAATTAAA
>CESP01031512.1_pt1 | contig 39871 bp, 37 predicted proteins | sample 531211 | NCBI WGS metagenome assembly CESP01 (sample SAMEA2622074, study PRJEB7988) | marine metagenome | biome: marine biome (ENVO:00000447); feature: surface water layer (ENVO:00002042); material: "saline water (ENVO:00002010), including plankton (ENVO:xxxxxxxx)" | depth 5 m | reverse complement strand
CTAATAGCTCAATTGGCTTGATTTATGCACTGAAAAAAATTTTGTTAATATATTGTATTTTAACCTTTAAAAATGTTAACTCATTAGCGAACACTTAAAATTTGCTAATGAAAATTAATTCTTCTCCTAAGGAAAAATTTGGTCCTTTCGTAAGAAAGTTAAGGTTAAATCTTAATATTACTCAAAGAGAACTAGCTAAAAAAGTAGGTATAGCTCCATCTTATTTAAATGATTTAGAAAAGGAGAAAAGATCAGCTCCTAAACTAGAAGTTATAAAAAAACTCTCATTTATACTCAAAACAAATCTAAACCATTTAAACGATTTAGCTGGTATTTCAAAAAAAGAACTAGCTCCTGATATAAACGAATTTATAAGGAAAAACCCAAAAATAATTTCTCTAATTAGATCAATTAAAGAAAGTGATCTAAGTGAAAACGAGTTGTACCAAATTGAAAATTCTATTAGTAAAAAGAAAACCAAAGCATTAATTATTGCTGCTGGATTAGGAAGTAGACTGAAAGATCACACAGAAAATTTACCTAAATGCATGTTGGATTTTGGCGGTCAAACACTTCTACAAAGTCAACTAAATGCTTATAAAAAAAATGAAATTAACGATATATCTCTGATAAGAGGCTATAAAAAAGAAAAAATAAATTATAGGGGAATTAAATATTTTGAAAACACAGATTTTAAAAATAATAATATTCTTAATTCTATTTTTTATGCAGAAAAAATTATTAATGGAAACATAATTATTTCATATTCAGATATTTTGTTTGAACCTTCAGTTGTAGAAAGGTTACAAAAATCAGATCATGATATTTCTGTTGTTGTCGACATAGACTGGAGAGGATATTACGTAGGTAGAAAAGATCACCCAATTAGCGAGGCTGAGAACGTTATATTTAATTCTAATAACGAAGTTGAAAAAATAGGCAAGATTAATACCGGCAACGAGGAGGTACACGGAGAGTTTATTGGCATGATTAAATTAAGTAGTCGAGGCACAGAAATCTTTAAGCATCACTTTCATCGATTAAAAAAAATTTATTGGAACAAACCTTTTCAAAGAGCGAAGATATTTCAAAAAGCCTATTTAACCGATTTTATTCAAGAACTTGTGGATATAGGCATAAAAGTGCACTGTGTTATCATTGAAAGCGGTTGGAAGGAGATTGATACAGTTGAAGATTATCAAAAAGCTTTAATTGGCTTTAACAAAAAATTAACAAAAATTTAATATTTTGCTTGTTTGACATGCACGTGTTTTATGGTATAAATTAACTTGTAAGCGAACAAAATTAACTATTAGTAATAACTATGAAAAAATTAATTGGTGTTTTATCTGCTTTATTTTTAAGTTTAATTATCAGTGGAGCAAATGCAGATGCAAAGAACTACAATATGGTCTTTGTACCAGCTAGTGAAAAAGGCGACGAAAATGATTACACAAGTTTAGTTAAAATTGTAAATAAGCTTACTGGTTTTAAAATAAAGTTCATAAAGGTTACAGACTATAACGCTGCTGTAGAAGCAATGAGAGCTGATAGAGCTCAAATAGCATGGTATGGGGGTAAAACATATATAAAGGCAGCAGAGTTAGCAAATGCTGAGGCTTTCGCAGCTGGTGTGAGAACAGGAGAAAAAGATGCTGGTTATTTTACCTATTTTGTAGTTCGAGCTGATAGCGAATTAAAAAAATTTTCTGATGTGAAAGGCAAAGTTTTAGCTTTAAATAGCATTGGATCTACAAGTGGTGATTTAATCCCACAAGTTGAACTCGCTAAGATTAAACTTTCAACTACAAATAAAAACGATTTTAAAAAAACTTTTTATGCTGGTAGTCATGATGCATGTTTATTAGCAGTTTTAAACAAGCAAGCCGATGTGTGTGGAATGAGCTCGAGAAATTTTGAAGCGAGGTTAGCAGATAATACATTCAAAAAAAATGATGTAAGGATTTTGCATAAATCCGATCGTGTTCCTCCTCCACCTTTAGCTTATTCAAAAAAAATTTCAAAGGAGGATAGAAAAAAAATTAAAAAAGCAGTTCTAGAAGCACACAAGTACGGAGAGATAGGTGGTTATGGCGGACAAATGTCTCACTATATTTCAGTTAAAGACTCAGATTACGACGTACTAAGAAATGTTGTGGAATTACTAAACAAAAACTAAATAACGATGCTTGAAATTGACAACTTAAAGAAAACATTTGATGGTGGTACCAAGGCTTTACAAGGAGTAAATTTAAAAGTTAAAAGAGGAGAATTTTTAACAATCTTAGGACCAAGTGGCTCAGGAAAAACAACTCTATTAAGAAGTATTAATGGATTAGAAAAAATTGAAAGTGGAAAAATATTTTTTGAAGAAGAAGAAATAAATAATTTTTCTCTACCAAATGTACAAAAAAAAACAGGGATGATTTTTCAGGATTTTAACTTAGTAAATAATCTATCTGCTATAAACAATGTTTTGACAGGTTTACTTAACTCTAGCAGTAAATTTTTTTCAATGTTTTACTTATTTACATCACAGCAAAAATTAAAAGCTTTACAAGCTCTAGAGACAGTAGGGCTTTTACAAAAAGCTTATAATAGAGCGGATGAATTATCCGGCGGACAAAGACAAAGAGTTGGAATAGCTAGAGCAATAATAAAAAAACCATTATTGTTATTAGCTGACGAGCCAGTAGCAAGCTTAGATCCAAAATCAGCTGACTTAATCATGTCTTTAATTAAAAAAATAAATAAAGAATTAGATATTACCGTCATATGCAATTTGCACCAAGTAGATCTAGCATTAAAATATTCGGATCGAATAATTGGATTGTTAGAAGGCCAAATAATATTTGATCAAAATTCATCAAATATCGAAAAAAAAAGTATCGAACAAATCTATAGATTATAAAATGAGTAAAAATAATATCCTTAAACTAGAAATAAATAATAAAACGAAACATCTAGAAAAATATTTAAGACCTCAATGGACATGGAAAACTTATACTTTTATTTTTTCTTTAATTTCTGCTCTTATATTTGTTGTTATTGATTTAGAAATAAATTTTATCAAATTATTTTCTGACTCCTCAAAGTATTTCGGTGATATTTTAGGAAGAATGTTGCCACCAGATTTTTCAAATTTTAAGAGTTTAATTCAAGCAATGTTTGAGACAATTGAAATAGCATTTTTAGGTACATTTATAGCTATAGTCTTATCAATTCCCGTTGGTCTTTTTTCTGCAAGAAATTTAGCACCCAATTATTTTGTTTTTTTATTAGCAAGAGTAGTAACAATTTTTTTTAGAGCAATACCCGAGTTTATAATTGCAATGATTCTTGTAATTGCAGTTGGTTTTGGTGCAATACCAGGAGTTCTCGCGTTAGGTTTTCATACAATGGGTTTTTTAGCCAAATTTTATGCAGAAGATGTTGAACATGTGAACAAGGGACCAATTGAAGCTTTGAAAGCATCTGGCGCATCTAAGAGACAAATAATTTCTTTCGCAATTATTCCTCAAATTATACCTTCGTTTGTCGCTAACAATTTATATATTCTTGACCGTAACATTAGAATGGCAACAATGCTTGGTATTGTAGGAGCAGGAGGTATAGGTTACGAATTACAATCTTCGTTCAGAATGTTTGAGTATGAAAGAGTGTCAGCTATAATAATTATTATATTCATTACAATATTTTTTATTGATCACCTTTCTTCATATATTCGCTCAAAAATTAAATAGAAGTTGCTTTTAGGACTTATTTTAATTATCAATGTTGCAGCCAGTATTTAAATGAAAAAATTTATTTTTTTATTGTTTTTCTTTCAGTTGTTTTCAACAACTCAAGCTCAAGCCTATATTGAGCCAGGAATTATCTCAATGTTTCTGCAGGCAATAATCGCTGCAATTGTTGGCTGTATAGCATATATGACTTTTTATTGGCAAAAGTTTAAAACTTTTTTAAAAAAAATATTTATTAAATCTAATAATAAAAATAAAAGTTGAGTTTCTTTAAATCATTAAAAGGTTACCTCACCTATTTAAAAATTTCAAAAAACAATGATAAGAAAAAATCCGTATATATTTATTCTGAAGGACTTAATTATAGAAATTATTTTATTGAGGTTATAAATTGTCTCAATAAAAAAAATATTAAAGTTTTTTACTTTACTTCAGATAAAAAGGATTTTGAGTCAATAAATGAGAATATAAAACCAATTTTTATTGGTAAAGGCTTAATAAGAATTCTTTTTTTTACATCGTTAAGGTGTGATTTTTTGCTCATGACTTTAACAGATCTAAATAATCATGAATTAAAAAGATCATTACATTGTAAAAAATATGCCTATATTTTTCACTCATTAGTAAGCACCCACAAAACTTATAATAAGAATGCTTTTAATAATTACGATATAATATTCTCTAACGGAGAATATCAAAAAAATGAACTACTAAAATTAGAAGAAATAAATATATCGAAAAAAAAAAAAATATACAACACAGGTTATTCTTATTTAGAGTTTTTACAAAAACAAAAAATTAATCAAAAAGAAATTGCTAACAATGTTTTGTTTGCCCCTTCATGGTCAAAATTTAACGAAAATTTATTTGAAAAACATGGCTACGATTTAATTAAGTCAATTATTAGAAAAAGAAAAATTATATTAAGGCCACATCCTCAAAGTTTGATAAAATCTAGCAAACAGATAAAGTTAATAGAAAAAAAGTTTTTGAATAATGAAAATTTTTTATTAAATAAAAATATCTTTGATTTAAAGCCTATTTTTCAAAGCCAGATATTAATTACTGATAATGGTGGAATGGCTTTAGAATACGCATTTATTACAAAAAGACCTGTAATATTTATTGATTATAAAGATAAGGTTCACAATAAGGATTTTAAAAAAGTAAACCTAGAAACCTTAGAAGATAATTTTAGAAAAAAATTTGGTCTAGTGGTTCAAGCAAATCAAATTGAAAATTTAAATGATATTATCGATCATAAAGTCAAGGACTACGAAAATCTTGGTAAGGATATTGAAAATTTTTTTAAAGAAAATAAAATTGAATTTAGAAATTCTTCAAATAAAATAGCTGATATTATCGAAAAGGAATTAAACTTATAATGAAACTGTTTTCAAATAATTATAACCTTTTATTAACAACAGTAGCTTTTTTCCCAATTTGGCTTGGTATAGATCTTTTTAAAGGACAAATACTAATAATTACATTACCTATTTACATTTTAATTGTATTCCTTTCAGTATTTTTATTAAATTATAAATATAAAAAAGAACATTTAATTAAAAACATAATATTAGCTTTAATTATTTTTTTTTCATTAGATGTTAATTTTGGTCTATGGATTATCTTCAGAGATTTATTTGTTTCTGGAAAATTAAATTATCTAACATCAATAATTTTTATTTTTTTTTTATTATTAATAATTACCTATATTTTAAAAAATAACGATAAAAATAAGTATATATTTATTGCCATTTTAGCAAGTCTATTATTTTATAATTTTTTCTCAATAATTAATCACAGTATTAAAGTACAAAGAGATTTTCAATTTACTGACTCAGAGTCTCCCATGAAAAACGAAAAAACAAAAAAACAAATAATCATTTTTTTAGATGAAATGGCTGGACCGGCAGCGATTGATAGTAAAGACATAATCGGAAAAAAGGCCTTAGAAAGTTTTAAAGAAACTTTTGAAATGAATAATTTTAAAATTTATGAAAATGCGTATTCTATTTATCGAAACACGATCGAAGCTATCCCAAATTTATTAAACTTTAATTTTAGCGATGAAAATTTAACAAAAAAACTTTCCGGAGAAAATTTTATTGATCGTAATTCAAAATGGTATGTCAAAAAAAATAAATTTTTTGATCAAAATAGCTCTATTTTAACAAATCAGAATTTAGCTTTAAATTTATGTAAGCATAAAAATGTTACAGAGTGTATTACATTTACTTCTAACAAGCTGAAATCTAATTATATGCAAGGTTTTAAGTTTGAACAAAAAGATTTTCTTTTTGACAAATTACTTAAATCAAACTCAATAGTATTAAAAATTTTTTGGAGAATTTCTCTTGAGTTAAATTTGTTTGAGGAAAAATCAGATTTTTCTTATCAAAAAGCATTATTTAATAATAGTTTAAGAGAAATAGTTAAAATGATAGATAACACTCACCACACCTATTATGTTTTTCATATTGTTGTCCCCCATAATCCTTTTGGTTTTGAATTTACAGAAAACAAAGGATGCTCGTTCAATCATATAAGAACATCTATCAAAGGTCCACAAAATGAGAAAAATAACAAAAAGTATCTTAATAATTATTATCATGAGGTAGTTTGTACAAATATTTTTTTAGAAAAATTTTTTAAAATTTTAAAAGAAAAAAAATTATTCGAAAAAATAGATATTTTAATTACTTCAGATACAGGCATAGGTATCGCTAAAGGAAAACATAATGCAGATTTATTATCAGCACACTCAGTTTTATTCGCTATAAAATCAGATAAAAAAAAAGATAATTTTGACTATCGAGAAACTTTATCTAGTCAATTTCTATTTTCTAAATACTTTGATAAAAACTTTAAAGACCTAAAAGCAACAAAAATACAAAATCACATTTACGAGCCAGAAAAAAAAATATTCTTGAACTTCAATAATTTGAAAGAGCTAGAAAATTTACCCTCAAAATAAGGCATAATTTTTATATAGAATTTAGAGATTAAATTTGAAACTTGACCAAAAGTTAATTCAATTGATTTAGCTTACCTTTTTTTGAGAGAAAATTAAAAATTGACTTTATATTAGAAAATTTGTCAATATTAGCCTCATTAATAGTTACTTTAAATTTTTTCTCTATAACGCTAAGTAATTTCACATGAGCTAAACTATCCCATTTTGGATGATTATTTAAAGACATTTCCTCAAGTTTGCTATCATCAACTTTATTGATCTTAAAATTAAAATTAATGACCTTTCCTAGGAGGTCTATAAGTTTAATAAAATTTTTATTTTGATAAGACTTTGATTTATCTTTTTTAGAGGTCATTATTTTGTTAGATATATTTATTTTTTTACCAACTAGCTTTTCAATTAAATAGTTTTTTTGTGGACTTAAAGTTAACGCTCTGGTCAAGGAATTGTTTTCTTTTTTTAAATTGTACTCTTTAATAAGTCTTTTAATTTCGTTTTTTCCAAAATAAGTTCTTTTTCTTAAATTTTGCTTTTTTGATGAGAAACTATTTTTATCAATTTTTTTTATCAATGTTTTAAAAAGTTTAATCCCAATCAAAATCGATCTAATATCAAGGCTGTAAGAAGTATCATTTTTTTTTATTTTAAATTTTTTACTAGCTACAATGTCCCCAGCATCAATTTTTTTTGTTATTTTATGCCAAGTAACACCATGGGTTTTTTCATTGTTAATTATTGCCCAACTGCTACTAAACAGACCTGCATATCTCGGAAGCGGACCGTCATGAAAGTTAAAACAGGTTTGCTTCACATTTTTAAGGACTTTGTAGGGAATTATTCTATGATTTAAAATACTAAAAAGATAATCAAAGTTAATTTTTTTTAAATCTTTAATATTTACAAGATTAATTTTATTTTTTAATTTTTTTATTATTTTTTTGTCATCTGTGAGCACGTAAATATTTTTAAATTTTTTTAAGGAAAATTCTATACATTTTTCAAGCATAATTGATGTACCTATAAAAATTGCTTTTTTATCTTTTAAAAAACTATTTTTTTTCATTTATTTTTTGTTTCGCTAATTTAATTAAATAGGAGATATCTAATTTTGTATTTTGATTGTAGGGAATTTTTTTTATATAAAAATAATAATCAGGCAACATATAATCTGGTAATTTTTTTTGTAAAAATCGTTTCATATTTAGAAAATTAATTTTTATTTTGTCAGAATAAAAGGCGATGATTTTATTATTCAATACTATTGTTGTAATATTTTTTAAACCAAATTTTTTTAAACTAGCAGTAATGTCATCTAATTCTATTCTATTTCCTTTTATTTTAACTTGTCGATCTACTCTATTTTTAAAATACATTTCGCCATTCTTTATCTCAACATAATCACCAGTTTTAAAATAAAACCCCTCTTTTTTTGTATATATAAATTTATTTTTATTTTCTGTCTTTTTTAAATAACCACTAGCAAGCTGCTTACCAAATATTAAAATTTCCCCTCTACGTTTTGAAAATTTTCCCCTCTCAAGTAATTTAATCTTCATTCCTTTTATTGTTTTACCGATCGATATACTTTGTCCAACATTTTTTATTAAATTTTTTTGAGTGATTTTTTTGTATGTACAGGACACTGTAGCTTCTGTTGGTCCATAAGCATTAATTATTTCTAAATTTTTTTTTGCATTGAATATATCTCTTACTTGGCTTTTGAGTAGAGGTTCACCACAAAAAAAAATCCTTTTTAGTAATTTAAAATTTTTTTTGTTAAGATCATTGGAATTTCTTATAATATCTATCAATGATGGAACACAAACCAAAAAATTAATTTTCTTATTTTTAATAAAACGACCTGGAAAAATTTTACTGAAATTATTATCTACAGGACAAAGTGTTCCTCCCGAACATAATGTTCCATAAATATCCGTCACACTCAAATCAAAGCCAATTTCAGGAAATTGTGAGCACCTCGCACCTACGGGGATTTTAAGTTTAGTATAAAGCCATTTTACATAATGATTTAAAGACTCTCTTGAGATACAAACTCCTTTTGGAACACCGGTAGAACCGGAAGTAAAAATTATATAGGCTAATTCATTGATTTTTTCATCTTTTTTAATTTTTAAATTATTTTTATGAATTTGAAAATTCAAACTTTTTTCAGAAAAAAAAAATTTATTTGGAAATTTTTTTTTGAAAAGCGAAAGGTTTTTATTTTTAGAAATAATTATTTCGGCTTTTGTCAGTGATATTATTTCAAAAATTCTTTCTACTGGTAAATTTGATGATATAGGTATATAAGTACCACCAGCTTCTAGAACACTAAAAAATGAAACGTAGCTTAAGATATTTTTTTCACCGATAATTACAACATTTGCTCTCTTTTTTTTTGAAATAATTTGATTAGATAAATTTAAAACCATTTGAGCAAATCTTTTATATGAAAAACTTTTATCTGAACTTTCTACCGCGATAGAATTTGGATATTTTTTTGAAATTTTATAAATTTGATTTAACGGAAAAAAATTTTTCATAATTTTGATTTTTTTTTAACAAAACTGTACTTATTTTTTTTTAATAATTTCAATCCGGCCTTATGTAGTTTTTTTAAATTCATACAAATACTATTCCCATATTTGATATTTTCTATTTTAATACTCAAATTTAACTTTCTTAATCTTTGAAAAACAATATTAAAATTTGAAATATATTCATCATTTTTTCTTGCAAAATAATCTACAAAAATAATTTCATTTTTATTATTTTTTAAAAGTTTTTTTTTAACTTTAATCCATTTTCTATAGGGAACATTTGCTATTGCTTCTAAGTGATGAAGATAAGTGCCCCCTTGTAAAAAAGTACATCCTAAAAGCAACAATTTAAAATTTGAGTTTTTTATATGCTCAAAATCAGAATACCTTCCAATTGATGATCTTTCATTTGAATAGTTTAAAATCTTTGCGAAAGGTCCTTGCCCAACATGGTTATGAATTAAAGATTTACTTCTTATAATATTTTTCTCCTTTACAAAAGCTTTAACTAAATTTCCTGTATATTTCGTAAAGTTAAATTTTTTATTATTAAAAACAACATTTGAATCATTTAGAAGATAGAAGGGCATAATAATTGTACCTTTTTTCCCAATAATTTTTTTTATACTTTTAAGCACTATTTTTGGAAGATTTTTATTATAAATGCCAAATTTTGATAAATCTGAATAAACTAAAATTTTATCATTTTTTTTTAACCCAAGATTTGAAAAATGATTTAAAAAAAAATACTCAACTTCTCTATACATGTAAATCAATATAAATTTATATAAATTCTTGGATTATTTTATTTCTCAGTAAAATCTTAATCTTATTTCTAATATATTTTCTTGATTTGTTTAATAATTTTGCAAGTTCAACCTCATCATAATTTCTATCTACATAAGCACTTAAATTAAATAGATCATTTTCATTAGAATTAGGAGTTTTTCTTGTTGTTCTTACTAGTTTATGTTTTGAAAAAAAAGGTTCACAATTAAAGGTTTTGTAGAAGATTTTATTTTTTTGTATTTCTTCAATAATTAAGAGCATTTTTCTTAGAGTATTTTTTAAGTTATTTTCACTTATTAATTTTAAATTATCATCAGACGAGTGATACTGTTTGTAGTCACCAAATCTAGATCTGCAAATGGTCACAAATGGTAAACTTAAGTTTTGACAACCAAATTGTCTTTCATTACTTCCTCTACTTAAAAAAGAAAGCACTTTAAATTTGGGTGTTTTGCTTAAGATCCTTTTTGCTATTTTATCTGAATAAGTATTCCCCTCTTTTGAAGAAATCAAAGTAAAAGGGCCACTATCTCCAACACATGTTAAATTGAATCCAGCAATTAAATTTTTTTTTAGTCTAGAAAAATTTAATTTAATGTATGCAATTGCACCAATCGTTTCAGGTATCAATACTAATCTAATAGTATATTTCATAGGTCGTAAAAGTTTTGAAAGCGCCATAATTATTAGAGGTCCAGACAATTCATTATTCGCCATTGATGGATGACATATATAAGACACTATAAGAATTTCTTTTGAGCTTTTTCCTTTGATTACTAACTCCGTAAAATCTAAATGCCCCTTAAAATGTGAGCTATTAATTACTACCTTATACTTAGAATTTTTCTTTAATTTTTTAAAATTGTTGTAGCTTAAACAAAAACCCCAATTTTTTTTGTAATAAGATGTATAGTAAGGAATTGCATTGGGGGTTTTTTTTGAAAAGAAAATATTTTTCTTTAATTGTTTGTAAGTTAATATTCTATTTATTTTCGTAGAATAACCCAATATGTGTAAATTATTATCCTTAAAATCACAAATTTTTTTTCCATCAATATATTTTATATAAGCCGAATTAATTTTCCATTCATTAGGAATTTTCCAATCGAAAACTTTAGTGTTACTTTTAATTTTCTTTTTTTGAAAACCTTTATTAATTTTACTTCTTATGTAATTTATTGTTTGCCTAAGTCCTGCACCAGTTATACTTCTATTAATAGGAAATAGTGACTTTGCCCATTCCATCATTGCAATAGATTTGATATTTTTTTTCAACACAACTTATATTAAATCTCATTCATTATTTATCTTAATTATTCCAATGCTACCTGTATCTTCTAAAGCCATTAGGATTAGTTTCTGTTTTTCAAAATAGATGATATCTCTAATTCGCTCTCCAATAATAATTTTTTCTTTGTAAATAATTTTTTTATAATTTGAGTCAAACTTTATTCTGTATAAACTCCTACCGTTCAAGGATGAAACTAAAAAATTTTCCTTCCAAAAAATTGAGAAATCTTCTGGAATCTTTATTATTTGTGAAATTCCTATTGATGGTACAAAAGAATAAATCGGTTCTTGAAAATCTTCTTTGGAATGATCTTTTAAAAATTTATAGCCGCTTTTATCATTATACTTAAAATTATAGGGCTCACCATAAGAAGAAATTGGCCAACCATAATTTTTACCGAATTCTATAAGGTTTATTTCGTCGCCTCCTTTAGGTCCATGTTCTGTTGAGAAAATTAAATTTTTAAAAATGTGTAAACCTTGTGGATTTCTATGGCCTTTGGAAAAAATTTGAAAATCTTTTGTTTTTAAATCAAAAAAAAGAATTTTACCGTAAATGCTGCTATCTAATTGAGCATATTTTTTTTTGCTTCGGCCATCTGAACCGGTAGTAACTAGTAATCCTTTTTTTCCATTATGATTATAAGTCGACATTTTTCCAGCTATTACATTATTGTTACATTCTTTTGGTGCAAAAAAACTCTCAAATTTTAGAGGGAAATTATTAATTTTAGCTTTTGCAATTTTTAAAATATTGCAATTTTTTTCGACTTCAAAAGAATAAGAAATAAATATCTCTCCACCTAAAATGTGAAAATCCTTTACATCTAAAGGTTTTAATTTGCCTATGTTATTTTCAATTTTTTCCTCATTAAAGCTAGAAAAATTATTAATTTTTAGTAGCGAACCAGTAGAATCTAGAATGTAAATTTCGTCTTCAAATATATCAATAAAAAATTTTTTTTTAAGCTCTCCCTTTTTTTTGTTTAGAGCATAAAAATAATTTTCTGCACCAGTATTTATGTTTTCAATTTTTCTTTTCGTAAATAAAAGTTTAATAAATTGAGTTTCAGGTAAAATTTTTTGATTGTAGTTTGAAATCTTATTTAAATTAATTTCTTTTAAATATTCTTCACCAAATATTGTAACTTTAATAATATTTTTTATACTGCTTGGAAGATATGCTTTTACAGAATTTCTTAAAAAACTTGAGTTTGATAAAAGAATTATAATCAATAAAATAGCAGCTGAAACTAATAAATATTTGGATTTAAATTTTAACACAATGTTTTATTTCAAAATATACTTTAACTAAAATTTCTATAAATTAAAACTTAATCCATGTAAATAAGTATTCAATATTAAAAAGAATTAGTGTAATTAATGATACTTATCACCTTTTTACTGTGACAACTTTATACTTATTGAATATACTCAAATTAAAATTCACTTTATGAAATTTAGAAAAATATTTAGTTTTTTAGCAGTTTTTTTTATTTTGTTAAATTTAATTGCTTATTTTATAATATATTTTAAAACTGAGACAAGCGTTTACGGCAAAAACTATTTAAAAAAGAAAAAAAGTTTTTTTATATCTAGTTCTGTATTAAGTTATGTGCACCCTTATTTCGGATCAATAGATTTAAACAATCAAAATTACGACAAAAATTTAATTTCAAACGAAAAACTATTTTATAATATTTTTGAAAGCACTAACTCTTCATATAACGAGACTCTAAAAATTCTTATGCTTGGAAGTTCTCAAGCCATAAATTTTTCAAATAATAAAAAAAATGCATATGATTTAGAAAATATTTCTACTAATTCCGAAAGTGAAAATATATTAGCAAAAAAAATTTCTTCCTATTTTCCAGATAAAAAAATAATTTTTTACAACGCAGCTATTAAATCATCAAAACAACCTCAGCAACTTTTTAAGCTTTACTACTTAAGTTTAATTGGAATGAAATTTGATATTGTAATTAATTACGATGGCCCATTAGAATTGGTTCATCCTTATCTTAAAAATGTACCAATTAAAGATGAATTAATTTATCCAAGACGCTATTCTGATGAAATAGCTGGAATGGTATCAGACAAATCTTGTATTAAAAATAATAACAAAGAGTCTGTTTCAAATAGTTATATTCCAATAGTAGAATTAATTTCTTACATTCAAATAAGAAATTGTCATAGAACCGTCTCAAAGAGAGAAGGAGACAAAGTAAGCTGGAAAAAGTTAGTCAAAGTAGAAGACAAAAATCTGGAAGAGTCAATGGAAACATCGTACGAAATTTGGAAGAAATCGTCATTTGAAATTGAAAATTTTTCAAAATTTAAAAATTTTTTTTATCTTCATGTAGTAGCTCCTAGTCAATACGTAAAAGGCTCAAAAAATTTTTCAGATGAAGAAAAAAAAAATTATCTTGAATACGAATATGGACCTATTTTATCAAAATATTATGAAAAATTGATAAACTTTAAAAATTTAGATCTTAAAGATTCTTTAGACTTAAAATATATATTTAAGAATGAAAAAAAAACAGTTTACAGAGATGCTTGTTGTAGACTTAATGATTATGGTCTAAATCTTGTTTCAGAAAAAATCGCAAAATATTTAAAAAATAATTATTAAATATTTAAGATTTTTTTAATTTTTCTTGAAAAATAGAAATTAGTGTGACAGTAAAAATTATATAGGATAAATTATTTGTAGTAAAAAAACTACCACTTGATTTAATAGGGAAAAAAATTATTACAAAGTTAACTATTAGAGCCAGATAAAATAATTCATTTAAATAAAAGTTTTTTTTTTTAAAAATTCTTAAATTTAAAAATTTCCTTACAACTAAAAATATAATTATAAATACAAATAAAATCCCAGGTAAACCGGAGATAATAGCTATATCCAGGTAATAATTGTGAGGGTGGGTAGAGCACCATAATTTTTTTTCAGACTTTTTACATGCACTCATATAACCCTTTAATCCTGTACCAAAAATTGAATTTTCTTTGATTATAACTAACGATGTACTAAAGATTTGGGCATGCCCAGATCCAATACCATGGTAATATTGATTTTTAGTCTTGTGCGATTTAGGCCACTCTTTTTTTAATTCCTCAAGTGGTACTTCATTCAAATACTTTGTGAATAGCGTGGATTTAAGCTTAAATGATTTAATATTATTAATCATTTCACCATAATTTTCTTTAATTTTATTCTCAGGAAATATTAATAAAAAGGAAATAAATATAAAAAAAGATAATATGATAGAACGCAAATTTTTCCTATATAGCAAACAAAAAATCACAAGACCTAATATTGATAATAATAAAGACATTTTATTTTGACTGAGAAATATTGCGACAAGACTTAGCGAAATAATTAAAGCTTGATAAATTTCTGAAAACTTTCTATCTTTAAAAAAATATATTAAACCTGCAATTAAAAAAAACTGAAAACTTAAAATAAATCCCCCAGCTACTTTTTCATCAAAGAAAAAAGAATTGAAATAATTTTCTTTGGCCTCAATTCCAATAATATTAAAACCAAAGATATATTGAAACGGTAAATCGAAAACTAAAATAATAACAGCTAAAGAATATATATATAATATTTTTTTGATGTCAAAATTTATGTATAGAAAAATATTATATAAAAAAAAAGAAAAAAGCGGGTATCTTAAATGAATTATAGCTTTAAATATTTCATTAGAATTATAAGAAGGAGAACTTAATATTTTAAAAACAGTTAAACAGCTCAAATAAAATGAGAAAATAAATATTGTAATAATTATCTTATTGAGTTTTAGATTTTTCTTAAAAATAAAAAAATAAATTCCCGATATAAGTATTACTAAAAATACATTGATATTTACGGCACTATTACCAATAATGAAAGAAAATGGAAAAAAGTAGATAAAAAATTTAATTAAATTCTCAAATTTAGTCTTATTACTAATCATAAATATTTACAAAAAATATTTTTACTTAGCATTGAAATTCCAAATAACTTTTCTATCTAAAGAATAACTACCATAAATAAATACTCTATCCTGATTATCAGAGGAAAATTTTGATACTCCATGATATGAGTCCGGCGATGATGTGAATAAAAATATTTGACCTGATTTTGGTGAAAATTTATCTACTAGAGAAATATCATCTTCGTTAGGAAATCTTTTTAATTTTTTAAAATCTTTGATTTCATCTTTACAACCGTATACCTCAAACTCTCCACCAAATTTTTTATCTATAGTATTAAGGTAAATAAGAAAAGAAATAATCCTTGTATCTCTATCCCTATGTGCTTTTCTATAATAACCTTTTTTCGATCTTGAAAAATCTATATCTAGGTTGACTGTTTTTTTAAAAAATTTAGATATTAGAGAAGTTTTCCTTAGTAATTTAATCAAATTAAAATTCTGTTCACCATAATTTTTTTTAGAATATGTAAAATTTTTTATATCTGGACTCCATTTGGCTTGATTTAAAACATCTAATTTATTTTTCATTTCTATGAAAAAATCTTCATTATTCAGTTCATTGTATAAAAGATTCAAGTTTGGAGATTTCTCAAGATAACTTTTGAATTTATTAGATCCTTTATTTACACGCATCCTACCATTCATCACTAAATCATCATAGTCTTCAAATGAATAAATTTCCTCAAACAGCTTTTTACAACTTTCTTCGGATAAAAAATTATCTATGTATCCTATTGGATACGGAGCATTAATTTTTTTTAGATTTAAATTTTTTATTGTTAAGCTCATTTTTTATTTCCATAAAGTCTTCCAAATTATCTATATCAAAACTCGAATTTCTTCTCGATATAATTGGAATAGGTTTTTTACATAATCTATCTTTTTCTTTTAAATATACATCCCTTAATGATAGAAATGCTGCACTATTTATAACATAAAGAGGTTTTAAGTCTTGAGTTCGAGGCCATTTTTTTCTCTTATAGTCATGAGAAACCCATTTATCTTTGTAATTAAGGACAAATTTTTGAATAATATCTGCACTAAAAGCACTTCTAGATGATGGTCTCTTTCTCCTAATCTTAAAAAATTTGTCGATGAATTCTAAATAATCATTATGATTAAATTTTGGGCTAGTGACATGTGTCCATAAAATATATTTGCTTAAACAGATTTTAGGAACGTATTCGATGAGTTTTGAAAGCGAGTCATCAGTCGAGAGGTTTTTTCTTCTTTTGATAACTTTAAGCCACTCGAACTTTTTTGAAAAATTGTAAATTTTTATACAATCAGTTGATATTATTATTTCAAGTTTTTTTTTGTAAATCTTTTTATAAGCAATTCTAAATTTATTTAACTGATTAATTTTGAGCTCTGTAATACCTAATTTTAGATTTGGTAAAGATTTAGTGTTTTTATTTTTTATTCTTTTACTTCCTTTTCTAATGGGCAAAAAAACACATACATTATCTAAATTAAAATTATTAGTTTTATATTTCATTGATCAATTTTTTTGAAAAATTATAAGAACTTGGAGTTAAAAAAGTTATTGAAAGAGATCTTTTATTTTTTTTGTAAATATCAAAAATTTCATCTATCACTTTAGTCCTTTGATCATTTTTTCCATATCCATCAAAACCAGCAAGTGATATTTTTTTGGAGTAACCACTTGTTGCTACAGCTAATGCATACGATAAAGTATAAAATTTTGGAATTATCGCACCATTATTTTTAAAATTGAAATTATTTTGTTTAAGTCCCGCTCCGAAATTTAAAGTTTTCACTTTATTAAATTTTTTTTTTATCGAGTTTGGCATTAATGACTGCGGAATTATTAATGGTTTTTTTAAGTTATTATAAGTCGAACTCTCACTCATAATTCTTAAAGGATTACAGGCAATGTAATAATTAATGAGTTTGTAATTAAATTTTATTTTTGGTTTTAATGCTATGACTAAGGGTTTTGTTTCTTTAATATATTTTTCTATTTTTATTTTATAATTAAGTAAGTTATTTCCACTAGCTAAAAATAAAACTTCTTTATTTTTAAATTTACTTTTTGGTTTCCAGTTTCCATTAATTATTTTTATCGGTTTTTGGAATTCAGATCTTATTAAATTTATATCATATTTTTTTCCTAGTCCATTCTTAAGCTGATTGATGATCTTCAGGATTTTAGAGTCATCAATTTTTTGAGATAACATTTCTTGAATATACGTTGGATGAATAGAATATTTTCCCGCTAAATGATAAAACGGATTTGTTCCCCATTTGTAAAAAGCCTTCATTTTTTCAAAATATTTATCAATTATTTTTAGTATCGGAAGTAAATCAAAATTAATTTTTTGATAGTTATTAACTTCTAAAATAAGACTTTCTGTTTTTGCATTCCCTGGACCTCTACCCATACCGGTAACAGTTGAGTCAATCCAGGTAACATTATTTTTCATAGAAAAAACACTATTTGATAATGCTTTTCCTAAGTTGTCGTGAGTGTGAATACCCAAATCACCTGACCAATAAGACCTCAGATTTTTAATTACATCTAAAATTTTTTTCTCATTCATACTTCCCAGGCTATCTGCAAAATAAAGAATGTCAGGTTTTGTTTTAGAAGCTTTTTTACCGACATCTATAATATTTTTATCTGAGTGTTCAGAAATTTGCATTATATTAACTGCAACTTTATAACCTTTTTTTTTTAAAATTTTACAAATTTTAAATGCATTATCTATTTCGTTTATATGCGAGGCCAACCTTACAAATTTTAATTTTGAAAATTTTTTATTTTTAAAAAGTAGATCGGTAGTTTTTTTTATACCTCCAGGACCAGATGTAATTTCAAAAACATTAACCATTACACCTATAGATAAATTTTTAGGAATTGATAATTTGTTAAGATATTCCTCCGAAGTGTACCAATTTTGTCCTTTATATACATTCTTTACTGGAGATCTAAAACCAAGTTCTACATATTTTATGCCAGATTTTGACATAGCATACAAATAGTCTTGGGCCAGTTTTTTTGAAAACAACCAATTGTTATAATATCCACCGTCTCTAAGAGTACAATCTAAAATTTTATATCTCATTTTATTCAAGAACTTACCTGCAGAACCTTTCCCTCATTAACTTTAAATAATTTGTCACAAAATTTTAGATTGTCATAATCATGGCTGATCATGATAATCGTTTTATTTTTAAGTGATCGAATTAATTGAATTACAGCTTTCTCTGCTTTCTTATCTAGAGCGTTTGTTGCCTCATCTAGAATTATTATTTCTTTATCGTGATATAGCAGTCTAGCTAAACACATTTTTTGTCTTTGGCCTCCTGATAATTTTATGCCACGTTCACCAATTAATGTATCGATATTTTGTGGTAATTTTTTTACAAAATTATCTAATTCTAGTAGATTTAAAATTTCGATAATTTTTTTTTTGTCAATATTATTTTTGTTATAGTTTAAAGATATATTAGCTTCAATGGTGTCATTAATTATAAAGTTCTCTTGTGGCAAATAACCTACTTTTCCTAGATAAACTAACGAACTTGAATCCTTAACTTTTTTATCAATTAAAATTTTACCTTCTGTTGGTTTTAAAAAACCTAATAAAATATCAATAAAGGTTGTTTTGCCAGATCCTGTATTACCTATGATGCCAATAAATTCATTCTTATTTAGTTTGAAATCGACTTTATCAAGAATTTTATTCTTTGAATTATTGTAAGAAAATGAAACTTTTTCAAGTTCAATGCAATTTTTTAAATCTATTTTATTTTCAGTAAATTTTTCTTTAAAAAAATTATCATTAGTTTTTCGTTTGTATTTTTTAATATCATCATAAATTATATTTAGGCCTTCATTACTATAACCTATTAACAAAATTCCATTGGAAATTATTGCTGCGCTTGGTAGTATCCTTAGACCAGCTAAAGCAAACACTACTAAAGCAGGGAAAAAGTTGTAATCAATCCCTTTAGTTAAAATGCTGGTACTTAGATAAGCAACTAAAAAAACTACAAGGACTAATTCTAAAAAATATCTTGGTGAAGAAATAATAATTGATGACTTAAGATCATTTTTAAATATTTGTTTTGCACCTCTTTTCAAAAATTCTGAAAAAAAATTCTGTTTTCCTAGGCTTTGAATTGATTTGAAACCTTTAAAACTATCATCAACACTTTGATAAATTAATTTAGTTGCGTCGGTTTTTTCTTTACCCCATTTAACAGCCATGGGTTTCAAATAAAAGTTATACATTAGAATACTAAAAAAAATTATAATACTAATTATTATTAAAGGAATAGGTTCAACAAACAATAAGAAACATATAATTGCTAGAATAACAATTAGTTCGCTTGTTACTCTTAAACCCTGTTCTAAACAAATCATGCTACTAGCGCTTAACTCCCTTATATTTCTAATATATTCAGATTGTTTTTTTTTTCTAAATTCAACATATTCCATATTTTGATATATTTGCATTAAATCAATTTGTAATTTTTTTTGATTTCCTAGTGAAAACTTTTGTATTTGAGCTCTAACAAAAATTATAAAAAAGGTTTTGAGTAAAAAAATAATTACAAAAATAAAACTAAAAGGTATAATTAAATTTTTTATATTTAGCTGATCATCAATTATCTCTAAATCATTAATAAAACTGTATTTCGTTAGAAACTCAGGATTAAAAATCAAGTTTATGTAAGGTATAATTAATCCAATACTTAAAAGTTCCAAAAGAGTAAGAAAAATGAACAAAAATATTAAAGGAAAGTAAGAAATATATGTTTTACTAAAAACATAATTAACTTTTTTATATGTATCAATTAAAAAAAACATTAACTGCTAGTTTGCTTTAAATTTAAAAAGTTATAAAACAATTTTGTTTACAGTTCAACAATTGAACGATATGTATATAAATATATATAATGTCCTAAAAAAGTAAAAAAAGGTGTATTTAAGGCTTTAAAATAATGGTAAAAATTCAGTTAATTACGTCACCAAATCAAAAACTTAAAAAAAACTTCAAATATTTGAATTATGGATGTTTGAATTTATCAAATGATATTTCAAAAAAAGATGTTTTAAAGGATCATCCTTGGAATAATAGAGAGAGATACTATCAAGACTCAATAAAAATTGAAAAAATTTACCTTTATACTTTGAGAGAAATCTCAAATGATTTAAATAATTACCATAAAATCAAGAAAAATTTGAGATATTGGAAAATACTTTTAGGCCCATGGCTTAATAGCTTTATAACTACTTACTATGAAAAAAATTTAGAAATAGAGCAATTGTTAAAAATAAAAAAAAAAATAACAATTCAAATTTCAAATATAAATATCGAAGATCAAATTCCTACTAATTTTTTTAATCACTTTACTGAAAAAATTAATAATCCTAGCTGGCATGCAAACTTATTTTCTACAATTCTTAAAAAAAAAAAATTAGGAAAAAATTTCCTTTTAAAATATATAAATTACCCAACTGTAAAAACAATAAGAAAAAATAAAATAAATATCTTTACTTCTTTAAAAAAAAAAATATTAAATTTATTAAACTTACTATTTTTTCCAATAACTAGAAATCAGTCCTTAGTTTTTTTTAATTCTTATTTATCTTTTAAAGATAAGCTATTTCTTACTTTAAAGAATTTTAGTTTACCCATTTATTTAAAGGATCCGAATAAAATTTTAACTCCAAATTTTTTATTAAGACAATCTTTAAGTAACAAATATAAAAAAAATGATATTTATAGTGATATTTTAAGACTATGTTTTCTTAATCTACCAAAGGATTTGTTAGAAAATTTTTATAGTATTGGTAAAAATGTTTTTGAGTCTAGAATAACCAAAAACCCAAAAGTAATTTTTACTGCAAACGGTATATATATATCATCAATACAAACAAGATATATTGCCGAATGCATCTCTAATGGATCTAAATTAATTATAGCTCAACACGGGGGCAGATACCGCAACATAAAAAATTTTTTTAATTTTAATCATGAAGTTGATATTTGTGATTATTTTGTTTCTTGGGGAGGTAAGAAAATTAAAAGTAAAATCAAAAATTTAGGAATAATTAAACCAATAAAAACATTTAAAAAAAAAGATGGTAAAAATATTTTATTTTTGATGTTGAGCAAAAGTAGATTCCATAGAAATACTGATACTGAAATAAATATTAAAGAGCTTTACAACTACTATAATAAAATTTGTCCAAATTTTTATTTTTATCTCCAAAAAAAATTGAAAAAAAATTTAGTATATAGATCTAGCTATATCAATTATTGGAACGAAAAAGAGCTACTAAAAAAAAAATGTAAACTTTCTAAAATAGATTTTGACAGACAAAAAACAGAACTATTTAGCGAAGCAAAAAAATCTAAAATTATTGTTTGCTCTTATTTATCAACTACATTTTTAGAATTGATGAGCGCAAATATTCCAGTTATATTATTTACTCCATTTTCCCTTAAGGGGTATAATACTGAGACAATAAAAGCTTTTTATCAAATGGAAAAAAATAAAATTTATTTCAGAAACTATAAAAGAGCAGCAACATTTATTAACAAAAATTGGGAAAATATAGATAATTGGTGGTTCAGCAATAAAACTCAAAGAAGCAGAAAAAATTTCCTTAATAATTTTTCAATTTTAAATCAACAACTAGCTCAGGATATCCAGTCAATTATAAACTCTGCAAAAAAATAATTTCAATGTAGATATTAAAAATTAATTCAATTTAAAAGGTGACTTTTAATTTTTCTTAAGTCTGGTTTTGAAAAGTATATATTTTTCAAAGAAAAAATACTTTTTTTAAATTCATTTTTATAATTCTTATTTCTTGTTTTTTTGAGAAAAACTAAGAAATTTTTTTCATTACTTACGTAATTTCTTCTCTTGAAAATTTGGATTATTGGATCAAAGTTTTTTTCATTAAAAGAATTAAAGTAGATTGGATAATTCCCCATAACAACAGATTTGATTGCAGCAGCACTCCCTTTATAAATAACATATTTGGATCTGAAAATATCTTCCTCAAATTTTTTTAATGAAATTGTTATATTTTTTGGTAACTCAGTTTTATTTAATTTTAAGTTTTTAAGAACTTTATTAAAATCTATGACTGGGTGAACTCTCCAAATAAAATTATATTCTTGAAATCTTCTGGCCAGGATAAGTGAAAATTTAAATAAACTCTCACATTCTGTGTATATTCCCTCAGGTATTACTAAAAATGAATTTTTACTCTTAGGTGGTTTAAATTTTTCACCTACAATTTTTTTAAAATTCCCAATAAAATAAACACTTTTTTTCATTTTAGCATGTATTTTTTTTTTTAATATTTGAAAAGATTTAATTTCAGAACACCAAATTTTATCTGGATTAAAATTCCCACTAATATGGTTAAAAATTGCTCGGTGGTTTTGTGTTACAGGTGTATGCTGATAGCCAATACACTTGGTTTTTTCATTTACTTTTTTCACACTATTTATACACATCCTTTCCCACGGATAACCTTCATATGTAAGTATGAAATAATTTGGTCTGATCTTTCTGACATAATCTTTTATTTGATAATGAACTCTCATAGAGAAAGTTGTTGAACTATCAAATAAAGAAAGTATTAAAGTAAAAAATTCTTTAATATTTATTTTTTTAACAACCAATACTAAAAGAAGTTCAAAAATTGAAATTATTTTTTTTAAAAAGATTTCAGTTTCGATTTTTATATTTAAATTTTTATCTAAAATTATTAAATTTTTTTTTTTGATTCTTGAATTAAGATAAGAAGAGCTGTATTTAGTATGATTTATCATCAATTTAAAATGTGATATCTTCATTTTATTTAAAATATTTTCTAAATTTCCAAAATAAAAATCTTCTTTGTGATTAATTTGACCATGATTAATGAAGTGTGAAATGATTAATAATTCCCTTTTAGGGATTTGCCTTTTAATTTTTGTATCAATTTTAAATAAATTATGAAAATTAAAAATAATAAAGATTATTTTTCTTAAAAACTTCACCGATAAAGATTTTATTTTATGATCTTTTTTTGTAAATAAAGAATGTAGTTTTACAACATGTAATGCGCTTATTGATTTAATTGTTGAACTATAACTATTATCATTTAAAATTTTATTCTGAATCTTTATTCTCATTATTATATTTTGATAGGAGTTTATAAAGATTTTGACTAGCGTTCATATGTGTCAAAGAGATATTTTCATTATCCTCTTTTAAAATTAACTCATTATTAGCCGCAAATTTTTGAACTAAAACTTCTAATTGCTCAAAACTTTTTACTCTTTTTTTATTTAAATATTCTAAATAATTAAAAAAAGTTGAGTTTTTTGCATCGGGATCTAGATAATAACAATTCTTTCCAAGCCCTAAGCCTTCCAAGATCATTGTAGAACCAAATGATAAAACTAATTTGCTTTTTAATAAAAAATGATAACTATTAAAACCTTTTTGTGGATTAATAATAGTTTGAATATTGGTTGCTTTTAAAATCTCATGCTCTTTTCTATCAAATTTATAATTTGGATGATGTTTAATTAAAATCTTCAAATTTGGATATTTTTTGCATATCCTAGAAATCCAATGAAGGTGTTGATAATAAATTTCCATTATTTTTTTTGATGTGCCTACCCAATTAGCAAGATTTATACCAATCAATAAAATATCAATTTGATTTATTTCATCTATTTTTTGTAAATTACTTAAAGCATGTTCCATACGAATTGAACCGCAACTTACAATATCGTTTATGTTTCCTCCCAGTAATTCTAATTTCGTTTTTGTATCAGTTTCTCTACCAAATGTAACAAGCGTATCAATATCATTAAATACACTAATAGTACCTTCTGCTAAATGCGACTGTAAACAAAAAACTTTAATACCACCAGTTTTCTTAAATATATAGTTTCTTAAAGGACACGAGTGATAAATTCTATCGTGAATTAACAAATTTGATTTATAAAAATTAAAAATCCTATAATATTTTAAAGAACTATAAAAAAATATAAAATATATTTTAATTAAATTAATTTTTCTCTTTTTCGATAAACATAACAATTTTACTAAAATTTTCAAAAAAGAAACTGTTTTTCCGATTAAGATTTCATTAGAAAATAAAAAAGAATGGATATAACAATAAATTGTTTCTTTATTAAAACTTATTTTTTCAGGCAGAGGTTTTTTATGAATTATAAGAGATGAATTAAAATTAGATAATGTTTTTTTGAATTTTTCTAATACATAATGTTTCTCTACATTATCTAAAACTATATCAATTTTCTTTTTTTTATTATTAATGAGCTTATTTTTTTTTTTGAATATAATTAATATAAAAAATAAAAAAAAATATTTTAAAGAACTCAACCAAGAATAGTTTATTTTAAACCTTGGGTCTTCGTCTTTATAATCAAAATTATCATAAATTATTTGCTTAATTTTTTTATCTATTATATTAGAAGGAATATCTAATAAGCTTGAAAATGTAATACTTAAATCCTTAACATACTCTTGAGATACAAAGTTATCTATATTATCCTTGATTTTCTTAACATTTTCTAACGAGTCAGAGTTTAGATCAATATTGTAATCTTTTAATTGTTCCATGAATTATAATTAATCATTAAAGTTCAATTCTTGAACAATATAGATTATTTTTCTTTACAGTTCAACTATTGAACGATATATTGTGTGTATGGAAACAGACGAAGAATACCTTAAATTACTGAGAAAAATTAACAAAGATCCAGAAATTTCTCAAAGAAACCTCTCAAGTGAGCTTAATATGAGTTTGGGTAAGATTAATTATTGTTTGAAAGCGTTAAAAACAAAAGGTTTGATTAAAATTAAGAATTTTAAAAAAAATAAAGAGAAAATTGGATATTTATATTATTTAACCCCCAAGGGTATTGCCGAAAAAACCAATATAACAATAAAGTTTATGAAATTAAAAATGAAAGAGTATGATGAACTAAAAAATGAACTAAATTCATTTAAATCAAAATCAAAAAGATGAAAAAAAAATTAAAATTACAAAGAATAGTTATGGAGGTATTTGGTGGATGTAACTACACTTGTCAAATGTGTCCTCAGTCCAACCCAGGAAGAGGAAAAAATTTCACAAGAAAAATGCATCTAAGAGAATTTGAAAGAATTCTCGACATGATAATCCCAAAATACGGTACACCAATTATTAATTTAGAAGGTAGTGGAGAGCCGACTATGGCTAAAGATTTATATGATTACGTTCATGCTGTAAAAAAGAGAGGACTTAAATGCTATATGTATTGTAATGGAGCAAATTTACGAGGCGATTTTATGAAAAAAGTTATTGATGCTGGAATTGACTTTATACGTTTTAGTATAATTGGTTATAATCAAAATGTTTATAAAAAATGGATGAATATTGATAATTTTGATTTAATTATTCAAAACATAAATGAAGCCAAGAAATATATAAAAAATACTGGCAGCAAATGTCAATTAAGTACCTATCATTTAATTACCGACAATAATCAATTAGCTTTTGAGGTAGAAGAATACAAAAAAAATGTTGTAAAAAAAACAGAAGTCTTATCCTATATTTGGAAAATGCATAATTGGAGCGGTAATTATGAAAATAAAAATGCAAGAAAAAAAACAGAGAGAAAAAGCTGTGGACGGCCAAATGCGCCAGAGCTTACTGTTAGAGCTGGAGGAAAAGAGGGAAGAACTGCAGCAGTAGTTCCTTGTTGTCAAACTCTTGGACCACCTAATGAGGAAAAAAGTATTTTAGGGCATTTAGATAAAAATAATTTTGAAGATGTTTATTACGGTGAAAAATTCATGGAGTTAAGAGAAGCACATGATACAAAAAATTTTGATAAAATAGATTATTGTAAAGATTGTGATTTTCTTTACCAAGATCCAGAAATTCTTATATGGAGCAATGATAAAACTGCTAAAATTAATCATATGCTTGGAACTGATGAAGATTTTATATTAACTAATTATAACAAAGAGGAAAATGTTAATGAAAAGACAAGTTAATCTTAAAAGGGTGCTGATGGAAGTTTTTGGTGGCTGCAATTATACTTGTCAAATGTGTCCGCAATCCTCTCCTGGTAGAGATACTTCATTTAAAAGAAAGATGCCTTTAAAAGATTTTGAGAAAATCTTAGATAAAATAACTCCCCAGTATGGCAAACCCGTTATTGGTCTTTCGGGAAGTGGCGAAGCTACTATGGCAAAAGATTTAGCCGAATATATAAAAATTGTAAAAAAAAGAGATCTAGATGTTTTCATTTATACTAATGGCGCGAGAGTCGTTGGTGACTACATGAAATCAATAATAGACGCCGGAATAGATTTAATCAGATTTAGTATAATTGGATACAATGCAGAAATTTACAAAAAATGGATGAACTCGGATAATTTTGATTTGGTTTTAAAAAATGCGAAAGCAGCAACAGAATACATAAAAAAAAGTAACAGCAATTGTAAGATAAGCACTTATCATTTAATTACCGACAATAGCAATCTTGAAACTGAAAAATTAAAGTATCAAAAAATTATTAAGGAACTAGATTGTTATGGCTATATTTGGAAAATGCATAATATGAGTGGAAATTATGATAATTCTTCTAATCCTAGACAATCAAAAGAAAAAGTAAGTTGCGGAAGACCTTTTGCACCTGAATTAACAGTAAGAGCAGGCGGAGAGCCTGGTAGATTAGGTGCTGTAACTGCGTGCTGTCAAACACTTGGCCCTCCAAATGAGTCTAAAAGCATTATGGGTCATTTAGATAAGGAAAGTTTTGAAGAAGTGTATTTTGGAGAGAGATATGAGAATTTAAGAAGAGTTCATAAAGAAAAAAAATTTGAAGAGCTTGATTATTGTAAAGATTGTGATTTTTTGTTTGATGAACCCGAAAGTTTAGTTTGGACGAATGATAAGGACTATAAATTGGGACAAATGCTTGGAGTGGCAAAAGATTTTAACTTAGTCGAGTATAGTAAGGCTGGCACCTAGTATCAAAAATTTAGGTTTATGCATAAAAAAGAAATTAACCTAGCACTTATAGCTGCAAGACAAGGCTCTAAAGGAGTTAAAAATAAGAACCTTCTGAGTATTAAAAATAAATCAATTACAAGAATCGCCGTAGAAATAGCAGTTAAATTAAAGAATATTGATAATGTAATTTTATCAAGCGATAGCCAAAGAATTTTAAATACTGTTCCTAATAACAAAAAATTAACCAAACTAAAAAGAAAAAAAAATTTAGCAAAAGACTCCACACCAATGATTCCAGTTATGCAAGATGCAATTATAAAATTTGAAAAAATATACAAATTTAAATATTTAGTAAAATATTTGTTGATTATCGATCCGACATCCCCTTTGAGAAATTCTTCTGATATAAAAAAGGCGATAATATTATTTAAAAAAAAAAAACCAGATTTACTTGTTTCAGCGCATGAAGCTCAACACAATCCTTATTTTAGTATTTTAGAAAAAAAAGGAAAATTTTTCAAACTATGTAAATCAAATAAAAATGAACTTGGTTCAAGACAATCAGCACCAACAACTTTTGAAATAAACACAATTATTTGGATTTATTCTAGAAGAGCTATTATGAAATTAGCAAAAAGAATTCCAAGAAAAACTATTATATTTAAAACAGCTAAAGAGAGATCAATTGATATAGATAATAAGAATGATATCAACTTAATAAACTTTTACATAAAAAAAAATGTCAAAAAAATATAACAAATCTTCAAATATTCTTGATTTATTTTCAATGAAAAATAAAGTTGTAGCTATTTTTGGTGGATCAGGAAAACTTGGCCAAGAATTTGCAAAAATATTAAGTCAAAACGGTGCTAAAGTTTATATTTTAGATATTAAAAAAAAAAACTTCTATTTCAATAATATTTCTTTCCTAAATTGTGATGTAAAAAAAAACAAAGATATAAAAAATATTTTTAATAAAATTATTAAAAAAGAAAAAAAAATCGACACTGTAATCTATAATGTTTATTCGAAACCAAAAAATTACTATAAAGATTTTCAAAATTATGACTTAAAAACTTGGAAAAAAGTGATTGATAGTAATTTGACAGGAGCTTTTCTGGTCTCTCAATCAGCTATACAAAATTTTATAAGAAAAAAAATTCAAGGAAATATTATTTTTCTATCATCCACATATGGTATAGTTGGCCCTGATCCAAGTCTTTACCAGGGATTGATTTCAAAAAAAAATATTTATGGTGGAAAATTCGCTTTAAACACCCCTGCATCTTACTCGTCAACAAAGACAGGTTTAATCGGTCTAGCAAAATATATAGCAACAAATTTTGGAAAATTTAAGATAAGAGCGAATGTTCTTTCACCTGGAGGAGTATATGACAATCAAGAAAAAAAATTTCACAAAAAATATAAAAAGAAAGTACCTTTAAATAGAATGGCTAATTGGTCTGATTACAACGGAGCTATTCTTTTTCTAGCAAGTGATGCTTCAAAATATATGACTGGTTCAAATCTCATAATAGATGGAGGTTGGACGGCATGGTAAAGAGTTCTTTTTCAAATAAAATTATATTAATAACTGGCGGAAGTTCAGGATTAGGTAGAACATATACGAATTTTTTTTTAAAAGAAGGTGCAACAGTTATAGCTTGTTCACGAAGAAATAATTTTAAAAAAAAGATTTATTTAAATAATTCAAAATTTAATTATTACAAACTTGATTTAACGAAAATTGGAAAATTAAAAAAATTCATAAAAAAACTCTTTAAAAAGCATAAAAAGATAGACATTCTGATAAATAATGCTGGAATAGCACTACCCCAAAAAGTTGAGAGTCTCAGACACGCAAACTTGTTAAGCACATTCAAAGTTAATTTTTTTGCTCCTTCAATTATTACAAGAGAGGTAATAAAAATAATGAAAAAAAATAATTATGGAAGGATAATAAATATTTCTTCAGGTGGTGCAGTGAATTGTGCTGAAAATTATTTTTCATATAGCGCATCCAAAGCAGCGCTTAATACATTAACTAAAACTTTGTCAAAAGAAATTAAAAAAAGTAATATTAAAATAAATTCAATGAGCCCAGGACCTTGTAAGACACGTATGTTTCCTAAAAATAAACTATCAACTAAACTATCATTACCTACAATAAAGTACCTCGCTTCACTTGGTCCAAAGGGACCTAGTGGAAAGTTTTTTTGGTTTTTGAATGAAATCGAAATCTTTCCCAACTTAAAACATATAAATTGGAGTAAACCAAAAAAACTAAAATGAAAAAGTTACTATTTATTAAAAATTCAGAATTTAAAAAAGTACTGAGGTTAAAGATAAATAAATATACCAAAGCCCAAATTTTCGCTGCAATATGTAGATTAAACACATTATCATCAATTATGAAAGCAGGTTCCGGACATATTGGAACTAGCTTTAGCGCAATGGATTTATTTGTTTGGATTAAAGTTTTTAAATTTCAGACACCAAAAAAATTAATAAAAAATCTTAATCGAAATATTTTTTTTTCATCAAAGGGTCATGACGCTCCAGCATTGTATAATATTCTTTATGCCTTAGATATAATTACCTTTAAAAAAATTTTAAAATTAAGAAGACTTGGTGGATTAGATGGGCATCCTGATGTGTCAATTCCAGGCATAGAAACTAACACAGGATCTCTTGGGATGGGAATTTCAAAAGCTAAAGGTTTGCTATGGGCAAAAAAATACCTAAAAAAAAAAGGAAATGTAATAGTCTTAATCGGCGATGGTGAATTTCAAGAGGGACAAATTTTTGAAGCTTTGCAAACAACAGTTCACCAAAAATTAAATGATCTAATTGTCATTATGGATCATAACAAAGTTCAAAGTAGTCAGTACGTTAAAAAAATTATTGACTTACTTGATTTAAAAAAAAAAATTAAAAGTTTTGGTTGGCACGTTGAAAGATGTGATGGACATAATTTTAAGAAAATTGATAGAATTTTTACAAAGTTTTCAAAAATCAAGAACAAACCAAAGTTTTTAATAGCGGATACCATAAAAGGAAAAGGTGTAAACTTTATGGAACATACTAATGTAATGAAATCAAACAAGTATTATAATTGGCACGCAGGAGCACCAAGTGAACAAAATTTTTTTAAAGCCCAGTCAATTCTTCTTAAGAAAATAGAATTTTTTCAAAAAAAAATAAAATTTAATAATCTTAAAATTTCAGAAGTAAGTAAGTTAGATATCAAGAACAACATTGAGATACATTAAAAATATGATTTCAGTTACTAACAGTTTTACTAATTCACTGATACATTTTGCAAAAAAAGATAAAAATTTCGTTGTTTTAGACGCAGATTTATCAGACGATCTAAATTTAAAAAAATTCTCGAATTTATATCCCAAACGATTTATTCAAAATGGTATTGCTGAACAAGATATGATTTCTATGGCTGGAGGGATTGCAAGATTAGGAATTACTCCGATAGTCAATTCATTTGCATCATTTTTAAATGCCCGTGGGAATGAGCAAATTTATAATAATGCAACTGAAGGAAGTAAAATAATTTACTTAAGTCTTTATGCAGGAGCTATTCCTGCAGGTGCGGGAAAGTCTCATCAAAGTTTAAGGGATATTTCATTACTCTCAAATATTTCAAATTTTAGAATTTTTCAGCCGTATAATGAGATCGAAGCGCATCAATTACTTAAACACTGTTTGAGCAAAAATGAAAAAAATAATTGTGCAATTCGTTTGTCAATCGGTCCAATGCCAAAATCAAGTCCTAAATTAGGTACAAAATTTAAATTTCAAATTGGGAAAGGAACCCAAATCAGAGAAGGAAAAAAATATATTATTTTTACTTATGGTCAAACAATGATAAATGAGGCTTTTAAGGCTTCAAAGATTTTAGTAGAAAAAAATATTGACCTAGAAATTATCAATATATCAAGTTTAAATTATTTTGATGAAAAATGGTTTAAAGAAAAAATCAAAAGATTTGATTACATTTATTTTCTTGATGATCATTACTTTAGTGGAGGTATGGGCGATTTACTTATAGCATTTTTAAGTGAAATCCAGTTTTTAAAAGGAAAAACTATAAAAAAGTTTGGTTTCAAAGATTTTCCAGCATGCGGTACGTATGAAGAAGTTTTAGCTTATCACAAACTTGATTACAATAATTTAGCTAACCAAATAATAGAAGTAATAAAAAATGATTAAAATTGGAAAAAGAAAAATATCATCAAACAATAAACCATTAATTGTTGCTGAAGTAGGCATTAATCATTTCGGGTCGCTTAAATTAGCAAAAAAAATTGTAGACCAAATCAAAAAATGTGGCGCAGAAGCTGTTAAGGTTCAAATACATATTCCCGACGAGGAAATGAGCGAGGAAGCCAAAAAAATTAAACCAGGAAACTCAAATAAAAATATATATAAAATTATAAAAGAAAATAGTTTAAATTTAAACGAGGAACTTAAGCTAAAAAAATATATCGAAAAAAAAAATTTAATTTATATTGCTACTCCTTTCTCTTTTGCAGCAGCAGATTGGCTTAATAAGAATAAAATTAAAATTTTTAAAATTGGGTCTGGTGAGTGTAACAATTTACCTCTAATCAAACATGTTTCTAAATTCAAAAAACCTATGATCGTAAGCACAGGTATGAACTCGATTAAATCAATATCTAAAACTGTCCAAGTTTTAAATAAAGAAAAAATCCCTCATATTTTGTTACATTGTGTTAATCTTTATCCAGTTGATTATGATTTAATTAGATTAAATAGGATTTTACTATTAAAAAAAAAATTTCCTAAATCATTAATTGGTTATTCGGATCACTCAATTGGAAATGCAATACCTATAGCTGCCATGGGCCTAGGGGCAAAATTAGTAGAAAAACATTTTGTAATTTCAAAAAAAAGAAAAGGTCCCGATGTAATTTGTTCAATGGATAGCAGCGAATTAAAAGAGCTCCTCGATGTTTCAAAAAAAATTCATGCATCGCTTAATTCTATAAAAGATATTATAGAAGAGGAAAATGTGACTCGAAAATTTGCTTTCCACTCAGTTGTATCAAATTCAAATATATCAAAAGGAGAAAAATTTAGTAAAGAAAATTTGACAACTAAAAGACCAGGTACAGGTTATTTTCCAGCCTCTGAAATATATTCTTTATATGGAAAAACATCAAAAAGAAACATAAAAAAAAATAGACTTATAGGAAAAAATGACATCCAATAAAAAAAGAATTCTATTTGTAACATCTACGCGAGCTGACTATGGAAAAATTAAATCATTAATAATAAAGATACAAAAAAATGAAAAATTTTTAAGTAAGGTTTTTGTTACAGGGATGCATAATTTGCAATTATACGGAAGGACAATTGGAGAACTTAAAGTTGATAAAATTTCCGGTCTTATCATTCATAATAATCAAAATAAATTCTCTAAAATGGATGAGATATTAATTAATACTATCAGAGGATTTTCTCCAGTTTTAAAAAAGTTCAAGCCTGATCTCGTCGTGATTCACGGTGATAGAACAGAGCCGCTAGCATGTGCTTTATCTGCATTGTTAAATAATTTTAATGTTGTGCATATCGAAGGAGGAGAGGTAAGTGGTACTGTTGATGAAATGTTGAGACATGCAATATCAAAAATTTCCCACATTCATTTGGTCTCGAATAAAACTGCAAAAAAACGATTAGTGCAAATGGGGGAGAATAAAAAAAATATTTTTACTGTCGGTTCCCCAGATGTTGATATGATTCTAGGAAGAAGTTTGCCAAATATATATAACGTGAAAAAAAGATATGAAATTAAATTTAATAATTATGCAATTGGTATTCTTCATCCAATAACAACTAATTTAAAAAATCTTAAAAAGGAAACTAAAATATTTTTACGAAGCCTGGTAAAGAGTGATTTGAATTATATTTTAATTTATCCAAATAACGATCATGGTTCGGATATCATTTTAAAAGAATTAACAAAACACAAAAGTTATAAAAAATTTAAAATCTTTCCCTCGATACGTTTTGAATATTATTTAACCCTACTAAAAAACTCAAAATTTATTATTGGTAATTCAAGCTCTGGAATAATCGAGGCTCCTTATTATGGTGTTTCCACAATAAATTTAGGCGATAGACAAAAAAATAGGCTTAAATCTAATCTAATAAAAAATGTGCAATTTGTAGAAAAAAAAATCTTAAAATCAATTAAATTTGTAAAAAATAGAAAAATCAAAAAAAGAAAATTTTTTGGTGACGGAAAATCCTCAGAAAAAATTATGAAATTGTTCCTTTCAAATAAAATCTGGAACATAAGTAATCAGAAAAGCTTTGTAGATATTATATAAATTTGAAATGATTAATCTTAAACATAAAAACTATAAAAAATAAATTGAATAATTTAAATTTAAAAGACTGTTATAAAAATCTTAAGGTTCTTGTCACTGGCTCAACAGGTTTCAAGGGTTCTTGGTTATGTAATTGGTTATATAAATTTGGATCTAAAGTTGTTGGAGTTGGATTAAAACCTGAAAAGGAAAGTGTTTTATTTAAGGCTTTATCTCTTGATAAAAAAATTTCTCAACATTTTATTAATATTGAACACTTTACAAAAATTGATAGTTTAATAAAAAAAGAAAAACCAGATATTATATTTCATCTAGCAGCTCAATCGATAGTATCAGAAAGCTTTTCAAACCCTATAGGCACTATTAAAACTAATACTTTAGGAAGTACAAATATACTTGAGTCTGTAAAAAAAAATAAAATTAAGAATTTAGTATTTATAACATCAGATAAATGCTATTTGAATATAAATACTAATAAACCTTATAAAGAAAAAGATTTGCTTGGAGGACATGATATTTATTCCTCGTCAAAAGCGGCAGCTGAGATATTATTTCACTCATATCATGATAGTTTTTTTATTCAGCAGGAAAAAAATTTAAAAAAGGTTACTGCAAGAGCTGGAAATGTAATAGGAGGAGGTGATTTTAAAATAAATAGAGTAATACCTGATTTTTTTAGATCAGTTTTTAAAAAAAAAAAATTAGTAATAAGAAACCCATTAGCTACTAGACCTTGGCAGCATGTTTTAGAACCTTTATCAGGTTACTTAATTTTAGGTGAAAAAATACTTAATAATAAACTTAAAAATAATTTATACCCAAGTTGGAATTTTGGTCCCCATAAAAAAAATTGCAAAAAAGTAAGAGAAATAATCGACTCTTTTCATAGAGAATTAGGATTAAATAAAAATTACAATATAAAAAAAAATTTACGTTTAAAAGAAGCCCAGTTATTAAGTTTAGATATTTCTAAAGCTAAAAAAGAGTTAAATTGGGAGCCAAGATTATCTTTAGATGAGTGCATAGTACTTACATCTAATTGGTACATAAATTATATATCCGGTGAGTCTTCAGAAAGAATTACAGAAGAGCAAATCGAATTTTATGAAAATAAATGAAATTAAGAAAAAATTGTAGAATTTGTAATTTTAAATTACAAAAAATTATATCTTTTAATAAAATTAGCTTAGTTGGTAATTTTTATAAAAATAAAGGAGATAAAAAAAAATTCCCTATAAGCTTAAATTTCTGTAAAAAGTGTAAACATGTTCAAATTGCCGAAATTATTAATCCAGTGAAATTATTTTCAAACTATTTGTGGCAAACTAGTGTTTCAAAAACCAATTTCTTAATATTTGAGCAACTTCTCAAACAATATAAAAAATTTTTTAAAAATAAAGCTAAGGTTCTAGAAATCGCTTGTAATGATGGCTCTTTCTTAAAATTTTTAAAAAAAAAATTTAATTGTTTATTTGTAGGTGTAGATCCTGCTAAAAATATCTTTAAAGGAAACAAGAATATTAAATTTATTAACAATTTTTTTAATTATTCTTCAAGCAAAGTGCTTAAAAAAAAATTTGGAAAATTTGATATAATTTTTGCAAGAAACGTTTTAGCTCACGTGACGTATCCCAACGAAATATTCAAAGGAGTTAAAGAATTACTATCTAAAAAAGGTATATTCGTGATTGAAGTGCCGCATTTATTACCAATTATGAAAAATCTCCAATACGATAATATTTTTCATGAACATCAGGGATTTCATACTTTAAAATCAATTAAAGACTTATGTGACCAAAATGATTTGAAAGTTTCAAATGTTCAAGTAATAAGTTCTCAGGGTGGTTCAATAAGATGTGAAATTAAGAACAAAGATAATAAAATTAATATGAAAGTAAAAAATTTCATCAATTATGAATTAAAAAACAAACTTTTTAACGATAGATACTTAAAAAAATTTAAAAATAAAATATTGGAACATAGCAAATCTTTATTTAATTTTATAAGTTTTCTCAAAAAAAAAAATATGAAAATCTCAGTTTACGGTGCTTCAGGTAAAGGCCAGGCTCTGATGCAATTTTGTAATATCGACTATAAATTAATAGATAAAGTCTATGATAAAAGTAATTTAAAAAAGGGAAGATTTACTCCTGGAACAAATATAAAAATTACCTTACCAAAAAATATTTATAGAAAAAATATTGATTATATGCTCTTGCTTTCTTGGAATTTAAAGTCTGAAGTATTAAAACAAGAAAAAAATTTTATAAAACAGGGTGGTAAGTTTATAACTCCCTTTCCGCAACCAAAGATTATAAAGTTATGAAAGTTGTTATATTAGCAGGTGGATTTGGCACAAGACTTTCAGAGTATACTGACACCATTCCTAAACCAATGGTGCCAATAGGCAATCTACCCATGGTTCATCATATAATTAATATTTACGCAAAATATGGCCACAAAGACTTTTATATTGCTTTGGGTTACAAAGGTGACGTAATAAGGAAATATTTTAATAAAAAAATAGAAGATTTTAATATTAATTTAATTGATACCGGATCAGAAACATTAACTGGTGGAAGAGTAAAAAGGTTAGAAAAATATCTTAAAAAAGAAAAATTTCTTCTTACTTACGGAGACGGCTTATCTAATATTAATATTAATGATCTAATATCTTTTCATAATAGTCACAAAAAAATTGTTACTATGTCAGCAGTTAGACCTCCCGCAAGATTTGGGGCTTTAGTGCTCAAAGATGATAAAATTATAAAATTTAAGGAAAAGGTTCAACTAAATGATAATTGGATTAATGGCGGTTTCTTTGTGATAAATCCAAATTTTTTTCAATATTTAAAAGACGATCAGACAATTTTAGAAAAAGATCCAATAGAAAATTTAGTTAGAGACGATGAAATAAGGGCATTCAGACATGAAGGATTTTGGCAATGCATGGATCACAAAGTTGATAAAGATTACTTAGATAATTTGGTGAAAGAAAAAAAAGCACCATGGTTTATAAAGGAATGAAAATACTTATAATTGGAGGAACAGGATTTATTGGGTTTAATTTACTAAAAAAATTGAAATATTTAAGATTTAGTATAACAAGTATTTCACTAAGTTATCCAAAAAAAAATAATTTAATCTCAGGCGTAAAGTACGTCAAATTAGATATTACAAATAAAAATGAAATAAAAAGAATCAATGGAAACTTTGATATTGTAGTTAATGCAGGTGGATATGGAGGGTTAGATGGTAATTTTAGAGATACTAATAAAATGTATCAAAATCAAATCAAAGGATTAAAAAATGTCGCAAGTTTTTTCTTAAAAAAAAAAATTAAAAAATTCATACAGGTTGGTAGTTCCCTAGAGTATGGTTCAATTTCAGGAATTCAAACTGAAAAAAGTTATCCCAAAAATCCTATTACAATTTATGGTAAATCAAAACTTTACTCCACAAATTATTTAAAATTTTTAAATAAAGTTCACAATTTTCCAGTCGTAGTTTTGAGGTTGTATCAAGTATACGGTCCAAATCAAAAAAATAATCGACTTATTCCTTATATAATTGACTCAATAATAAAAAATAAAAAAATTTTTACTACTAAAGGGGATCAGATAAGAGATTTTTGTTATATAGACGATGTAACAGAAGCTATTATAAAATGTTTTAAGTCAAAAAAATGTATTGGTGAAATTATTAATATTGGTTATGGCAGAGGGCATCAAATTAAAGATATACTTAAAAAAATTTTTAAATTTTTTCCAAAATATAAAGTAAAAAGGAAAGTTAAAATAAATATATCTTCAAAAAAACAAGTAAAAAAACTTGTTCCATCTATAAAAAAAGCAAAAAAGATACTTCGTTGGAGTCCAAAAATAAGCCTTAACGAAGGAATAAAAAAAACAATTAATAGTTTTAAATGAACAAACCACTAGTAAGTATTGTGATGAACTGTTTCAATGGAGAAAAGTTTTTAAAAAGAGCTTTAAAAAGTATAATTAATCAAAGATATTATAATTGGGAATTAATTTTTTGGGATAATCTTTCTACCGACCAAAGTAAAAATATATTTTTAAGCTTTAAAGATAAAAGATTAAAATATTTCTGTTCAAAAAAATTTAAGAAACTTTATGATGCAAGAAATGATGCTTTGGAAAAATGTAATGGTAAATATATTTCATTTTTAGATGTTGATGACTGTTGGTTAGAGGAAAAATTGAATAAACAAGTTGAATTATTAGAAAAAAATAAAGATACAGGATTAGTTTATTCAAATTTTTTGACAGTAAATTTAAATAGATTTTTTTTTAAAAAAAAGGAGATGAATATAAAAATATTTAGATCTGGGATTATAACTGAGTATTTAATGAAGAATTATTTTATTGGTTTGCTTACGGTAATGATCAGAAAATCTTCAATGAAGGATGACCTATCAAATTTTGACTCTAAATATAATATGTTATCGGATTTCGATTACATTTTAAGATTTTCAAAAATTAATAAAATTGATTTTATTGGAGACACTTTAGCCATTTACAATCAACATAAAGATCAGCTACAATTAAAAAACATTTCTAATCAAGCTTGTCAATTCGATGAATGGTTTAAGAAAAAAGTAGTAGAGAAAAAAATTTTTGGCGAGAATAAAAGTTTTTTAAATTTAGAAATGAGAAGAGATTTCTTAAATTTTTTAAAAAATGCCGAAAATAAAAATATTTTAATTAATCTCAAAGATTTATTTTTTTACAAAAATAATATAAATAAAGTTAAGCTGTTTTTCATAGTTCTTTTGCCTAAAAATTTAATTGAGAAGATTTTCAGCTTAACTTAAAGGGCGTGTAGTTCAGTGGTAGAACGCTACGTTGACATCGTAGAGGTCATAAGTTCAATTCTTATCACGCCCACCATTATTGTTAATAAGTCCTAAATAAAAGCTATTTACAAGATTACTTAAAGATAATATAAAACGCCTGCCTGGTGATTTTTGCGAAGGGGCCACACCCGATCCCATCCCGAACTCGGAAGTTAAGTCCTTCAGCGCCGATGGTACTTTGTCTTAAGATACGGAAGAGTAGGACGTTGCCAGGCTTAATATTATGAAAATAGCTAGTTCATTAAAATCGCTTAAAAAAAGAGATCTTAACTCAAAGTTAGTTAAGCGTAGGGGAAAACTTTACGTAATAAATAAAAAAAACCCAAAATTTAAAGCTCGTCAAGGCTAAAGATGAGTGAAAACGATTTCAAAAAAACTTACGATGGTTTTACCAAATTTGTCCTATGGGGGACGGTTGCTGTCATAGCAATCTTAGTGATACTAGCAGTTACGTTACTTTAAAATCAAAAGTTATAAATAATGATAGTCGGTTCAACTAAAGAAAACACAACATTAGAAAAAAGAGTTTCTATAACCCCTGAGTCTGCCAAAAATATCATTGGACTTGGATTACAAGTTTGTATTGAAAAAGGATATGCGCTTCATCTCGGAATTGATGACAAAGACTATAAGGATATTGGAGTTGATATAAAAATAACATCAAAAGAGGTATTAAATACAAGCAACCTGATCACAAAAGTTAATTGTCCTTTAGAAGAAGAAATTGGAATATTGAAAGAAAATACAATTTTAATAGGTATGCTTAATCCATCAAAAAATAAAAATCAAATTGACAAAATTATTAATAAAAAAATTAAACCTTTCTCTCTTGAATTGTTACCTCGAATTACTAGAGCTCAATCTATGGACGTTTTATCCTCTCAATCTAATTTAGCAGGATATAGAGCAGTAGTTGACTGTGTTGCAGAATTTGAAAAAGCTGTTCCTATGATGATGACAGCGGCAGGAACTGTTCCAGCAGCTAAAGTTTTAGTTATCGGAGCAGGTGTAGCAGGTTTGCAAGCTATAGCTACTGCAAAACGATTAGGCGCGATTGTTTCAGCAACCGACGTACGAGCTGCATCAAAAGAGCAAGTAGAAAGCTTAGGCGGAAAATTTTTAACAGTTGAACAAAACGAAGATATGGAAACTGCCGGTGGATATGCAAAAGAAGCTTCAGACGAATATAAAAAAAAGCAAGCCGAAATGATGAAAGAGGCATTAAAAAAAAATGACATAGTAATATGTACAGCATTAATTCCTGGAAAACC